>Ga0105243_10000508_pt1 | contig 39703 bp, 44 predicted proteins | sample KBSM34metaG_FD_81525 | JGI IMG/M metagenome (GOLD analysis project Ga0105243, IMG submission 81525) | Miscanthus rhizosphere microbial communities from Kellogg Biological Station, Michigan, USA - KBS M3-4 metaG | ecosystem: Host-associated > Plants > Roots > Rhizosphere > Soil | place... | reverse complement strand
GGGCACGAGCTTTGGCGACACCGGCCTGAGCGCCAACACGAGCTACAGCTACCGCGTGCGCGCCGCCGATGCCGCCGGCAACCTCGGCGCCTACTCCAACGCCGCCAGCGCCACGACATCGGCGCGGAGCGCGGCGAAAGGCCCCCTCACCGTTCTTGCCACGAATCCACGCTGGTTCGGCGATGGAACGGGCAACGCCGTGTTCCTGAGCGGCTCGCACACCTGGAACAATCTGCAGGATTGGGGCGCGAACGCAAGCCCGCGCGCGTTCGATTTCACTTCCTACGTGAACACGCTTGCCGCCCACGGCCACAATTTCACGATTCTCTGGCGCACCGAATTGCCGAAATTCTGCGGCCTGGCGACCACCGCAAGCAGCCCGCCCGACCTCACGGTTGCCCAGCACCCCTGGCAAAGAACCGGTCCGGGTCTGGCCGACGACGGCGGCTTGAAATTCGATCTGAGGAAATTCGATCAGTCGTTCTTCGACCGGTTGCGCGCGCGGGCGGTCCAGCTCAACGATGCCGGAATCTATGCCGGGGTTTACTTCTTCACCGGCGAGTGGCTCAACAATTTTCGCTGCGCCGGAGACGGCTACCCCTTGACCGGGACGAACAACGTCAATTCGATCGACGGCGGCTCCGGAACCGACAGCGTGATGATGAGCTCACCCAACGCGACCACCGGCGTCCAGGACGCGCTCATCGACAAGATCATCGATACGCTGAACGACCTGCCCAACATCCTCTGGCTGGTCTCCGAGGAAGCGCCGATCAACGCGACCTGGTGGAACGATCACCTGATCGCCCACGCTCGCGCGTACGAGGCCACCAAGCCGTTCCAGCATCCGATCGGCTTTGCCGAGCCTGCCGGCAGCCCCGACGCGGCGGTCCTCAACAGCGATGCGGACTGGGTAACGATCGAGAGCAAGGTCTTCACGAATTCGCCCTGTGGAAACGGCACGCCCGCGTGCAAGCTGATCATGAACGACTCGGACCACAGCTATTTCGGCATGTGGAACGACCCGGCGCAGAGCAACCGCAACTTCGCCTGGCAAAACTTTCTGAGCGGGAACAGCGTCACCTTCATGGACCCCTACACCGTCTTTTACCCGCGCGAGAGCAGGAACCTGTGCTCCAACCCGGTGAACGCAATGTGCGATGCACCGGATCCGCGCTGGAAGAATTTCCGGGACAATCTCGGGTACATGGTGAAATATGGGAACCGGATGCACCTCGCGCAGATGACGCCGCGGCCGTCGCTCGCGTCCACCGGCTGGGCCCTCGCGAATGCGGCGGCCAGCCAGGCCGAGTACCTCGTGTATCAGCCAGGCGGCGGCGGGTTTACCGTGAATCTCTCGGCGACCACGCAAATGCTCAATGTCGAGTGGCTGAATCCGTCGACCGGCGCCGTGACGACAGGAACTCCGGTGAGAGGCGGATCTTCCGCCCAGGCGTTCACGCCGCCGTTCAGCGGCGACGCGGTGCTGTATCTCGTCGACAGCGCCGGAAACGGCCGGCCCTGATCATCACCGCGCGGCAGGAACGGCCTGGCCCCGCGATAGAGCGGCCCGAGCCCGCGCGACCCACCACGATGGTCCTAGTCCCAGGCCTTCAGCCACGCCACCGAGATCAGCACCAGCAGTAGCAGCAGCATCCACAGTTCCACGGTCGTCGTCCTTCGATCGATGAAAGCGAATGGTGCCATCGGCTTGATCTCTTCGTCCGCTCTCTCAATCAAAACTACAAAGGCTCGCGCCCTCGACAGCAGTCTCGAATCCTTTCTGAAGAATTCACCGCTCCAGGTGCGAATTCCGACCGCTCGCGCAGCGGTTCGCCATGTGGCGCCGGTCCAAGGGCCTCGGTCAGGATTGTCCTGGCCGGGCACATTCCCCGGCTAGACGGCGAAGACCATCCGATAGACTCGGCAGGGATTGGCTGATGCTGATACATCCGGAGGAGATAGCAACAACGCCGAGCTTCTCGACCAGCGGCTCATGCCGATTGCCGTGGTCGTGAAGACCGGACAAGTTGTCGAGCGGCACTGGGAGTTCTTCAAAGCCACTTATTTCCCCGGCATGTCGGACGAGGCTGCGCAGGCGGCGCTGCTCGCGTGGGCCGAGCGAAACGGAATCAAGGCTTCGCTGCTTTCGTCCTTCGACGATTTGAATCGGTCGCTCCGCGTGACGCACGTACGGGTGACTCCTTAGCTTCTCCGGGTTACCACTTCGTTGACACTGCGGCGAAGAAGATCTCGCATGACCTTGCGTCTCCCTTGCGAGACGGCGCGGCTCGCAGCGCACACCGCCTGTAGCGGTTTCGCTACGCGATTTTCGGGGAAGCCGCGACAGAATAGTTACTAGGGATATTCCTAGCGGGAGACTAGCATATGCACCGGGGAGCATAGCTATAAGGCCAATACCAAATGGCGACCATCACGAATCTCAGGCCCGTTCCTAACGGGAAACGTCGAGTGCTGGTCGTAGAGGACAACCTCGACTCCGTTCATTCGATGACGGCGCTGATACGGATGATGGGGCATGAGGTGCAGTTCGCGATCAATGGATTCGCGGCCCTCGATGTGGCACGTAAGTATCGACCCGATATCGTCATCCTCGACTTAGGCTTGCCCGACTTCAGAGGCGAGCACCTGGCCACCCAACTGAAGTACGAGCCCGGCCTGGAGCAGACCCGGATCATTGCCATATCCGGCTTGCCGCAAGCGAATCTGGAACAGTGCGCGCGAGAAGCTGGATGCGCAGAGTTCTATCGGAAGCCGATCGATCCTACGCAGCTGGAAGAAATACTGGCTGAGCCGGTAAATAGCTTCAGTACCGCTAACGAGTCCAAAGACAGTGCCGAAACGGGACATAGACGAGGCGAATAACCTCTACGCGGCTCTCATGCGGGTGATCGTTGCGCACCCGGGAGGCTACGACGATCCCGCCGCCAGGAGCCATGTGTCGGATCTCTGCGCGCGAGCCGTTAAAACGATCAATGACGACGATGTGCGCAGCATCGTGCGGAGCATCGAAACCCTGGCGAAGCTTCTCTTTTCCGCCGGTGGCGACGTGGACGCGGAGGCCGGGCCGCTGCGCGGCGTCGCCGCGCTGAAGTTCCATCTATTTAATGCTCTCAGCAACCTTCGCGGCCGTCTTCAGATGCTTGAGCGAGCTGCTCCGTCGATCCCGGAGTTGCCCGCGCTCGAGGCCAAGAAGAACCGGCGCGTTCTGGTGGTGGAAGACGACCACGATTCGGCACTGAGCCTGAAGAAGCTGCTTGAACTTTGCGGATATACCGTCGCCGTCGCTTTTACCTGTAGTGAGGGCTTGGAGGCTGCAGAGAAAACGCCCCCCGACATCCTGCTTTGCGACATTGGACTGCCGGACTGCGACGGATACGAGTTTGTGACCGCGCTGCGCAGCAAGCCAGGAACTGCGCGGACGAGATTGATAGCCGTGACCGCCTACGGGAGCGAGCAGGACAAGGAGCGCTCGCGAGTAGCGGGTTTCCACCTACATCTCGTCAAGCCGGTGAAGCCGGAGGATCTTCTCCACGAACTGGACAGGCCGCGAAAGGCGGCGAACGGAAAGTAGGAACGGAGAAGACGCGCGCCTAGATCACTTCTTCGGCGCCTGCCGCCAAACAGCATTGGTGCCCGGGGCCGGAAATAGGCTGGACGGCCTATTCCTGCTCTCGGCGGACGATGGCCTACCTCTAGACGTTCTTCGTTTCGTCCTTGGACACTATCGCTCTCGCCTTGGCGCATTCGCGCCCAGACTCAGCCAGGTTCTCACTAAGCAATACGTCCACTATCTTGGTGAAAGCATCCGAAGGTATCGGCAGCAGACCCTCAAGCCAGTATTCGATCCGATCGCTGGACTCGTCGAGAATTCGCGCCAATGACTCAGGACTGCCGACGATTTGAACCGCTCGCTCGAGCGCACGCCGTTCCACGCTTTCCATGGTCCACCTCTCGGCGAAAGTATGCTCGCGTGCAAATTCAACAGCGCGCTTGTCGGTACGAAACGCACCAACGAGCGGGTCTGCACGGCCGCGACGTAGACGAAGAACGGGCGAAGTGGAATGAGCAGAGGTGACGGTCTGGCTGGCCCGTACCCTTTAGAACTCAACTCGATTTCGTAAGTCGGACGTGGCTTATTTCGAGTGCCCCGCCTTTACCGGCGTAGGACGTAAGTAGCACAGCATTTATGTTGTTACGTCCGGCCCAAGCAAGCAGCGTGGCTTGGGCGAGCTCATCAGACATTCCGGGGAAATAGGTGGTTTTAAACATCTGCCAATGCCGCTCGACAACCTGTCCACTGCTTACAACCACGGCAATCGGGACGAGGCGCAGGTCGACCAGCGTAGCGTTGTCATTCTCATTTTTGGGTGTATCAGCCATCCCTCCCCCGAAAGCCTCCATCGAGCGGTCGAGGCCGGGCCGGAGTCTATTGGATGGTTTTCGTCGCTTACGCGAGAAATGTGCGCGGCCAGAACAATCGCGCGCGGCCAGAACAATCGCTGACGCTATTACAGGAGGCTATGCTGCCAGCGAGCACCTGAGACAGAAGCTTTCCAAGCCTAAGCTTGGGGTGCGATGCACGAACGCTAGGGGCGGTTGGTGCCCGGGGCCGGAATCGAACCGGCATGGCTTGCGCCGGGGGATTTTAAGTCCCCTGTGTCTACCAGTTTCACCACCCGGGCTCGGGCCGAGACGGCGTTGCAGGTGCAGGAGTCTGGAGGCGGAGGTCGGAATCGAACCGGCGTACACGGCTTTGCAGGCCGCTGCATGACCACTCTGCCACCCCGCCAGAGCCTGAAGCGAAAAGGGGAAGGCCCGTATGCGGCCGCGAGCCTTCCCTAGCCTAATCTGGAGCGGGAAACGAGTCTCGAACTCGCGACCTCAACCTTGGCAAGGTTGCGCTCTACCAACTGAGCTATTCCCGCATTTTTGTGAAGGGCCGCATTATAAGCCCTGGCAATACCCCTGCTCAACCCGGGTTTATTCACGTACCGACGCATATGGCAGGGCCTTGCGCAGGTAATAGAGCATCGAGATCACGGTGAGCACGGCGGCCACGTTGATGAGGATGGTGCCCAGCCACTGGCAGTCCAGGCCGAGCAGCGGCTCGTGGAAGAGAAGCAGCGGGATCGCCACCATCTGGCTCACGGTCTTCAGCTTGCCGATGAATGCCACCGCGACGCTCTTCGCCTGACCCACCTTGGCCATCCACTCGCGCAGCGCCGAGATCGCGATCTCGCGCCCGATGATGATGAGCGCGACGAAAGCGTGCACCCGCGGCGGCTCGAGGTGCAGCAGGACGACCAGCGCCGCCACGACGATCAGCTTGTCTGCGACCGGGTCGAGGAAGGCGCCGAAAGCCGACATCTGGTTGAGCTTTCGCGCGAGGTAGCCGTCGAGCCAGTCGGTGATCCCGGCGAAGATGAACACCGAAGTCCCGATGGCGTTCTGGGCCTCACGCGTGAGCCAGCCATCAGGCGTGTAGTAGACGCCGATCAGGATCGGGATCAGGATGATCCGCGACAGGGTGACGAGGTTCGGGGTGTTGAGGATCACGGCGCGGTGTGCAGGTGGCGGTAGATGCGCTCTGCGAGCGGCCGGCTGATGCCGGCGACCTTGGCGATGTCGTCTATCGCGGCGGCCTGGACGCCTCTCAAGCCGCCGAAATGCTCGATCAGCGCCTGGCGGCGCTTGGCGCCGATGCCCGGGATCTCGTTCAGCATGGAAGTAGTGCGAGACTTGCCGCGGCGCGCGCGATGCCCGACGAGCGCGAAGCGGTGCGCCTCGTCGCGGATCTGCTGGATGAGATGGAGCCCCGGATGCGAGGGCGCGAGCTCGAGGCTGCGCTCCTCGGACTCGAGGATCAGCTCCTCCAGGCCGGGCTTGCGCTCCGGCCCCTTCGCCACGCCGACCACGCAGGCCTGGTGCAAACCGAGATCGGCAAGGGCGGCTCGCGCCGCGCTGACCTGGCCCCTTCCGCCGTCGATCAGGATGAGGTCCGGGATCTTGCCGCCCTCCTCGCTCACGCGCTGGTAGCGGCGTTCGAGCACCTGGCGCATCGCGGCGTAGTCGTCGCCCGGCGTGATACCGCGGATATTGAAACGGCGGTACTCGGATTTCTGCATCTGCTGCCGGTCGTAGACCACGCACGAGGCCACCGTCGCCTCGCCCATGGTGTGGCTGATGTCGAAGCACTCGATGCGCTGCGCGCCCTCGGGCAGGCCGAGCGCCTCGCGCAGCGCCACCAGCCGGCCCTCCTGCGTGGCCCGGTCGCGCACGCGCTGCGCGATCGCGAGCAGCGCGTTCTTGCGCGCCATGTCGACCCACACCCTGCGCTCGCCGTGGGACGGCGTGGCGACCTCGGTCTCCGGCAGGTTCAGCTCCACTTGCTCGCTTGAAATGATTAGCGAGGGAACCGGCTGGTCGAGGTAGTGCTGCGTGAGAAACGCCTCGATGACCTCGTCCTCGGCCGCGCCTTCCGCGTTCGCCGGGAAGAAGCTGCGGTCGCCGACGTGGCGCCCGCCGCGGATCATGACCAGGTTGACGCACGCGATCGCGCCGTCGATGGCGCAGGCGACGACGTCGGCGTCTACGCCGCGGTTCGACTCGACGTACTGGCGCGCCTGGATGCGCGAGAGCGCGCGCACCTGGTCGCGATAGGCGGCCGCCTCCTCGTAGTGCTGCGCCTCGGAGGCTGACTTCATCTTTTCGCTCAAATTGCCAATGACGTCGTCCTCGCGGCCTTCGAGAAACAGCATCGCGTTGCGCACGTCCTCGGCGTAGGGCTCGGTGCCGATCATCCCGGTGCAAGGCGCGGTGCAGCGGCGGATCTGGTACAGCAGGCACGGGCGCGAGCGGTTCTCGAACACCGTGTCCTCGCAGGTGCGCAGGCGGAACACCCGCTGCAGCAGCTGGATGCTCTCGCGCACCGCGTACGCGTGCGGGAACGGCCCGAAGTAGCGGTTCTTCCGGTCCTTGGCGCCGCGGTGGAAACCGAGGCGTGGATACCGGTGTCCCGTGACCATGAGGTAAGGATAGGACTTGTCGTCGCGGAAAAGGATGTTGTATCGCGGCGCGAGGCTCTTGATCAGGTTGTTTTCGAGGAGCAGCGCCTCGCCTTCCGAGCGGGTCGCGGTGACCTCCACCGAGGCGACCTGGGTGAGCATCACCTGGGTGCGCGGGCTCGCTACCTGCTTCTGGAAGTACGAGGCGACGCGCTTCTTCAGGTCGCGCGCCTTGCCCACGTAAAGCGCCTCCCCGCCGGCTCCGAGCATGCGGTAGACACCGGGCAGATTCGGCAATCCGGCGACGAAGCTTTTCGGGTCGAACATCCTGAATCGATTATAAATCGTGTAAAATTCGCGCCCTTTTCCCGAAGCCGCTCCAGCCATGGCCAAAGTCGAAGCCGTCCAGATCCGTCCGGGTCAACTCCTCGAGTGGGACAAGCGCGTCTGGCGTGTGCTGAAGGCCTATCACGTCCACGTCGGCGGCCGCGGCGGCGCCTTCATGCAGGTCGAGATGAAGGACATCGACAAGGGGACCAAGACCAACCAGCGCTTCCGTACCGAGGACAAGATCGAACGCGCCTTCGTCGACCCGCGCGAGATGCAGTATCTCTACCAGGACGGCGACCACTACGTGTTCATGGACAAGGAAAACTACGAGCAGCTCACGCTGGAGGCCGACTTCCTCGAGGGCCAGGCGGGCTACCTTCTGCCCAATTCCGACGTCCAGATCAACTTCTACAACGGCCGCGCCATCGGCGTCGAGATCCCGCCCTCGGTGATCCTCACCGTGGTCGACACCGAGCCCGGCATCAAGAACGCCACCGCCACCAACACCTTCAAGCCGGCGACGATGGAGACCGGCATCACGGTGCAGGTCCCGCCCTTCATCAACAAGGGCGAGCGCATCAAGGTCGACACCGCCGAAGGCACTTACATGGAGCGCGCCTAGGAATCCGGCGCCGCGGCCTGAGCCCCCACGCGCTCGCTCGCCAAGCGGCCTTCCTCGAGCATGATTTCGCGCACCAGCCGGGCCACCACACGCACGGCGACCGTAGCGGGGCGTCGCGTCCCGACGGCGAGCCACGTAGTCTGCCCGATCGCCGGCTTGACGATGCGCGAGGCGGAGAACTGCCCGGACTTCTGCCGCTCCAAATGATGACGGGCGAATACCCCGCATAGGCCGGAACGGGCAACCGCGTCCATGATGATCGCCGAGGTGCTGCCCTCGAGCACCACGTTCAGCACGATACGCTGACGCGCGGCAAGCTCCGCGAGCACTGGGACGAGACGCACGGGCAGCGCGAGCGGCAAACCGCCGATGACACGCAGCGGTACCTCTTTCTGCCGCGTCGCGGGGTGGCCGCGAGGCGCGACTAGCATCATGTCGGACTGCAGCACTTTTTCCGCACCCGGTACCTTGCCGGCGCGGAAGCGCTGGAACAGCCCGATCTCGACGTGGCCGCTCGCGAGCCACTCCTCGACCTGTCCACTGTAGGCGTCGTACACGCGCAACCGGATCAGGGGATAGCCGCGTCGCAAGCGTGCGGAGAGCCGGCTCACGAGCGGATGCGCCACCCCGGGCACGACGCCGAGGCTCACGCTGCCAGACGGTTTGTCGCGCACGCCGCGCGCCTCCAGCAGCAGCTGCTCCGCCTCCGCGAGAAGCGCCTTCGCGCGCCCGCGCACCGCCTCGCCAAGCTCGGTCGTGCTGGCGCCGCGGCCGGAGCGATGCAGCAGGCGCCCGCCGAGCTCGACCTCGAGCGCCGAGACCTGCCGGCTGAGCACCGATTGCGCAACGTCGAGCGCGGTCGCGGCGCGGCTGAAGCTGCCGGCGTCAGCCACGCCGCAAAACGCCCTGAGACTTTTCAGGTCCACGCAAGGCTCCTATGCAAAAATGGCAAATCTAGTTTATCTGATTTGATGTTGCTGCAAGGCCGGGCGGCGCACTAGAGTGGTTGTTCAGGAGGTGCGAATCATGGAATGGCTGCCCATGCTGCTCGATGACGTGGTGCGCGTGCTGCAGGTCTCGGCCGGGCTCGCGCTGGTGTATGGGGCGTATCTCTCGATTTCGTATGACGACGCGGCGCGCACGGACCCGTAGCCGGCTCCTCGGGTTCCTCCTCCTCGCTTGCGCGGCGGCGACGCCGGCGCAAGAGTGGCCGAAGCAGCGTCCGATCACCTTCGTGGTCGTCAATGCGCCGGGCGCCATAACCGACCTCCTTGCGCGGCTGGTCGCGCAGAAAGCCGGCGCGGCGCTCGGCCAGGTCGTACTCGTCGACAACCGCCCGGGCGCCGGCGGCAACATTGCGGCGCAGCGGGTGCGCAGCGCCGCGGCCGACGGATACACGATCCTGCTCACGAGCGCCGCTTACGCGGTCAATCCGAGCCTTTACGCCAACGCCGGCTACGATCCGCTCAGAGACTTCGCGCCAGTGGTCCTCGCCGGCAGCGTGCCCAACGTGGTGTGCGTGCATCCCTCGGTGCCGGCGAAGAGCCTGCGTGAGCTGATCGAGCTCGCGCGCACCCGACCGCTCGCGTACGCGTCCCCCGGCATCGGCACAACGCCGCATTTGTCGATGGAGCGCATCAAGTCCGCGGCGAAGATCAACCTCACGCACGTGCCGTACCAGCCGGCGGCGGCGCTGACCGCCGCCGTCGCCGGACAGACCGAGGCGCTGAGTCTTTCGCTCAGCCTGACGCTGCCGCAGCTCAAGGCCGGAAAGCTGCGGGCGCTCGCGGTGACGAGCGCGCGGCGCTCAGCCGTCCTCCCCGACGTGCCGACCGTGAATGAGCAGGGGTTCGAAGGCTTCGACGATCTGAACTGGTTCGGCTTCTTCGCGCCCGCGGGCGTACCCGCCGGCATCGTCGCCCGGTTACACGACGAGATCGCACGCGCGCTCGATGCCCGCGAGGTCCGGGAAAAGCTCTACGAGCTCGGCCTCGATTCGAGGCCCAATACGCCCGGCGAGTTCGCGGCGTTCGTCCGGACCGAAGTGTCCAAGTGGGCTCGCGCGGTGAAAGACTCCGGCGCTAAGGCCGAGTGAATATCCTCTTCGGGATTGCCCCGTAAACCATCTGCACGTGGTCGACCGCTTCGGCGACCACGTAGTTGACGGCGATGCTGGCGAGCGAATAAGCGTCCGCCGGCGAGAGGCCTTTCTCGCGCTGCAGGAAGGCGATCGTCTCTTCGGCGGCCTGCTTCAGCGCCGCGTCGAGGTCGACGTCCATCCCCATGACGTACCAGTTGGCGTCGTCCTCGGCGCGCGGCCATTTCATCGCCCTGCCCGCGCCCTTGTGCACGACGAACTGCAGCACGGGCGAAAGCGAGGCCTCGATCGCCGTGCCGTTGATCTCGCCGTCGCCCTGCACCGCGTGCGAGTCGCCGGTGTAGAAGAGCGCGCCGCGCTGGTATACCGGGAGGTACAGCTTCGCGCCGGCCGTGAGGCGGTTGAAGTCCATGTTGCCGCCGTAGATGCCCGGCGGCCGCGTGTTCGAGAGCGCCTCGGGCGGCATCACCGCCATGATGCCCATGAAGGGCTGTAGGGGTACCTCTATCCCCGGCGCGAACAGCGCGACGCGGCGCTGCAGGTCGAAGCGGATCACCTTCGGATAGGGCTTGTCGTGAAGATCGGGCAGGACGCCGGTCCCCTTGTTGCTGTTGTTCACTCCGTAGGGCACGCGGAACTCGAGATCGACGATGCGCACCTCGAGCATGTCGCCGGGCTCGGCGCCTTCGACTGCGATCGGCCCGGTGAGCACGTGCGCGCCGGCATCCTTGGGGCGCGGCGTCTTGGCGTAGATCTCGACCGCGTCGGGCAGCACCTCGCCGGCTGCGATGCCGGCGGCGCCGAAGAACTTCACCGGGTCGGTGCCGTTGATCAGGCCCTGGTGCGACACGGTGTCGATGCGCACCGTCTGCCCGGAGCGCACCGTGAGAACCGGGGCCCGGCCCGCGGGAAGGTAGCCCCAGACCACCGTTTCCGGTGTCGAGCGCAAGTGCGCATCGACATTCGACCGGCCGACGGAAGCGCAGCCCGCGACGAGATGCACGCAGCCGAGCGTTACGGCGGTGCGCCAGAGCATTACGAGGGCGGACCCTTTCCTTCCGGCCGCTGCGGCGCAGGCGCCTGCTGGGGCGCGCCGGGCGCCGGCAGCGCGCGCCGCAGGGGCACATACCAGACCGAGGGCCGGATGCCGCCGCCCTGCGGATAGAGGTCCATCAGTTCGTAGATCGGGAGCGGCATTTCGGTCGAGACCTTCAGGCCGAGCTGGCGCGCGGCCTGCACCGTGATCGGGAAATCGTGGGTCCAGCGGCCTTCGGTGAGGATCGTCGCGACCTGCAGGGACTGCTTCTCCGGCATGTGCTTCATCAGCACCTGGGCGACGAAGCTCCCGACCTGGTTGCGCGCCTTGTTCGCCATGTCGGCGAGCATCAGGAACTCGTCGCCGACGTTCTTCGGGCCCTTGGCCTCGACCACCTTGATGATCGACGCCGCCGGCATGTCGCCGAGCTGCGGATCGACCGGGCCGAGCACCGCGTTCGCGTCCATCACGATCTCGTCGGCTGCGAGCGCGATCAGCGTGCCGCCGCTCATCGCGTAGTGCGGCACGAACACCGTCACCTTGCCCTTGCGCTCGACCAGCGCCTTGGCGATCTGCTCCGCGGCGAGCACGAGACCACCGGGCGTGTGCAGGATGATGTCGATCGGCTGCTCGGGCGGCGTGAGGCGGATGGCGCGCAGCACCGCTTCCGAGTCGTCGATGCTGATGCTCTCCGACACGGGCACGCCCAGAATGCTGGCGCTGTCCTGGCGGTGGATCATCGCGATGACGCGCGATTTGCGCGCCTCCTCGATACGGCCGAGGGCCGCGTTGCGCTGCTTCTCGATGCTCCGGCCGCCGCCCAACACCTGAGCCAGCACGACGAAGACAAGCATGAGCAGGAGCACGAGCCAGAACACCGCGCGGGCAAGGTCGGCGATCCGCACGGACCAGGGGCGCTTTGGATTTTCCACCGGACGTGAGACTAGCACCGATTGCACGGCTGCTGGCTTGCGTTTGCCTTTCAGGCGAGATTTTTCAGCAGCTCCTGCGACTCGCGGTAGGCCACGCTTTTCCGAAGATCGCGGCCGCCCTTCTTCCTCATCCTTTCCACCCGCTCCGCGTTGGCGAGCGGAATGTCCTTCAGCGAGTCGAGAAGGAGTTGCTGGCCCGCGGGGTCGTTGCAGAGGAGCACCATGTCGCAGCCCGCTGCGAGCGCGGCGCGCGCGCGCTCGGGGACGCCGCCGGCGACGCTCGCGCCTTCCATCGAGAGGTCGTCGCTGAAGATGATGCCCTGGAAGCCGAGCTTGCCGCGCAGCACTTCCTGCAGCCAGTGCTTCGAGTAGCCGGCCGGCTCCGGGTCGACCTGGCCGTAGATGACGTGCGCCGGCATGACCGCCGCGAGGCCCGCCTCGATCGTCATGCGGAACGGCACGATGTCTTTCCTCTGAATCTCGATCATTTTTCTTTCATCGCGCGGGACCGCGACATGCGAATCGGCCTCGGCGTAGCCGTGCCCGGGGAAGTGCTTGCCGACGGCGCCCATGCCGGCGTCGGCGAACCCCTTCACGATGCAAGCGCCCAGCGCGCCCACCGCGGTGGGGTCGAAGTGCAGCGCGCGGTCGCCGATCACCGAGCTCGAGCCGTAGTCGAGGTCGAGCACCGGCGCGAAGCTGAAATCGACGCCGTGCGCGGCGAGCTCGGCGCCGACGACGTAGGCGATCGCGCGGGCCGTCTCGCGCGCGGCGTCCCGGTCCCGGTCCCACAGCTTGCCCAGCGTGCGCATCGGCGGGATCGCCGAGAACCCTTCGCGGAAGCGCTGCACCCGGCCGCCCTCGTGGTCGACGCACAGCAGCAGCTCGGGCTCGCGCAGCCGTGCTATTTCTGTCGTGAGATTGGACAGTTGTTCCGGGTTCTCGTAATTACGGGCGAAGAGGATGACGCCGCCCGCGGCCGGATGGCGCAGGCGGCTCCGATCCTCGTCGGTGAGTACCGGGCCGACGACGTCGATCACCGCCGGCCCGAGCGGCAGCCTCAGCCTGCGCATTCGAGGATCACGGTGGCCATCGCCACGCCGCGTTCGTCGGTGAGCGAGACGTGGGAATGAAGAATCTTTCTGGTTTCCAGCAGCTTTTTGAGCTCTGCGGAAAACTCGAGAACCGGCTTGCCCGAAGGAAGGTTCCTCACCCAGACGCCGTGCCAGTTGGCCGGTGCGCGGATGCCGGTGCCGAGCGCCTTGGTGAAGGCCTCCTTGGCGGCGAAGCGCTTGGCGAGGTAGTTCGCCGGCAGCCGATGGCTGTGAAACCTTTTCAATTCCGGTTCACAGAGAATCCGCCGGGCGAAGCGCTCGCCGAAGCGCTCGAGCGCGCTCTGGATGCGGCCGATCTCGACCACGTCGGTGCCGACCCCGTAGATCACCGCGCTGCCTGCAGCATCAGCGTTTTCATCTCGCGCACGGCCTCGCGCATGCCGACGAACACGGCGCGCGATACGATGGCGTGGCCGATGTGCAGTTCGCGCACGCCCGGGAGCCGCGCGACCGGCTCCACGTTGAAGTAGTTGAGCGCGTGGCCGGCATTGAAGCGCATGCCGAGCGCGCGGATATGTTCTCCAGCCTTTTCGAGTTTTTTGATCTCAGAAATAACGCCAGGGCTTTCGGCGTCGCGGCCCTTGGAATGGAACGCATGGGCGTAGGGACCGGTGTGCACCTCGCACACCGCGGCGCCGATGCGCTTCGCCGCCTCGACCTGCGCCGGGTCGGCGTCGATGAACACCGAGACCACGATGCCGGCATCGGCCAGGCGCTTGACTGCGTTCTTCAGGCTTTTTTCCTTGGAGACGATGTCGAGGCCGCCCTCGGTGGTGATCTCGTGGCGCCCCTCGGGGACCAGCATCGCCATCTCCGGCTTGATGCGGCAGGCGATGCCGACCATCTCGTCGGTCGCGGCCATCTCGAGGTTGAGCCGGATATGGGTGAGCTCGCGCAGGCGGCGCACGTCCTCGTCCTGGATGTGGCGGCGGTCCTCGCGCAGGTGGACCGTGATGCCGTCGGCGCCGCCCAGGTGCGCCTCGACGGCGGCCCAGACCGGGTCGGGCTCGTAGGTGCGACGCGCTTGCCGCACGGTCGCCACGTGATCCACGTTGACGCCGAGTTCAATCATAAGTCACTCAATTCTCTCAGGACCGTGCGCGTGTGCAGTACCTGCCCGTGCAAGCGCTCGCCGATCAGCGCGCGCATGAGGCTCCTCGCCTCCTCGCGCGTCGTTGGGCTGGTGTAGTCGTCGGCGGCCACGTCGAGCAGGGTCCGGCCCCGCACCACCGGCAGGTCGCCGCGCGTGCCGTTCACCACCGTGGGGCCGCGCTCGGGCTCGTAGGCGTAGAGCCGGTCGGGATCGATCGGCCGGCTCGCCGCGTCGCGGTCGAGGATCGGCGCGTAGCCGAGCTCGGCGAGCAGGCGCTTCTCGAACCCGCGCAGCACGACGGAGGCATCGCCGGGACTGCCCAGGCGGGCGAGCGCTTCCCCATAGGCATCGAAGAGCGCCTCGTGCGGATCGTCGCGCGGCAGGAGGCGCAGCAGCAGCTCGTTCAGGTAGAACCCGCACATGAGCGACTGCCCCGCGAGCGGCAGCAGCGCGCCGGCCCATTCGGCCGAGATCAGGTTGCCGAGCTCCGCCGAAGCGCTCCAGGACAGGCGCAGGGCCTGGAACGAGAGCAGCACCCCGCGCATCGCCGAGCGCGGCCGGCGCGCCCCGCGCGCGAGCAGCGCCACGCGCCCGAAGCGGCGCGCGAAGAGCTCGACGATGAGGCTCGTCTCCTTGTACGGGTACGTATGGAGCACGTAGCCCGCTTCCTGATCGGCGCGTTTCTTCACTCGTACCCCAGTTGGCGCAGGACGCGCGCGTCGTCCGTCCACGCCTTGCGCACCTTCACCCAGGTGCCAAGGTACACCTTGCCGCCGAAGAGCTGCTCCATGTCCTTGCGCGCTGCGCTGGCCATGCGCTTGAGACGCTCGCCGCGGGCGCCGACCACGATCGCCTTCTGGCTCGCACGCTCGACCAGGATCGTCGCCTCGATGCGCCGCAGCCTGCCTTCTTCCTTGAAGCTTTCGATCACGACTTCGCAGCGGTACGGCAGCTCCTCGCCCGTCTCCTCGAACAGCTTCTCGCGCAGTAGCTCGGCGGCGAAGAAGCGCTCGTCGCGGTCGGTGAGCTGGTCGGCGGGATAGGCCGCGGGCGCCTCCGGCAGCGCCTCGCGCAGCGCCTTGAAGAGCTCGGGGATGTTGCGGCCGGTCTTCGCGCTGACCGGGACGAGCGCCTCGAACTTGCGCGTCTTCGACAGGCGATCGAGGAACGGAATGAGGTCGGCGTGCTTTTTGATCGTGTCGATCTTGTTGACCACCGCGATCACCTTCTGCTCCTCCGGAATGGCTTCCAGGACGCGATGGTCGTCGGGGCCAAAACGCCGGGCCTCGACCACGAACAGCGCCACATCCGCGTCGCGCGCGGCTTGGGTCGCGCGGCGGTTGAGCGTGCGGTGCAGCGCGCTCCTCGACTGAGACTGCTGCCCCGGCGCATCGATGAACACGTACTGGCAACCGGGCTGGGTCACGATGCCGGTCACGAGGTGCCGGGTCGTCTGCGGCCTGGAGGATACGATCGAGAGCTTCTGCCCGACCAGGCGGTTGAGCAGGCTAGACTTGCCGGTGTTCGGGCGCCCGGCGATGCCGATGGTGCCGCACCTGTGTGTCATTTCTCCAGTTTATCGAGCATTGCCTTCGCCGCCTGCTGCTCCGCGCGCTGGCGCGAAGTTCCGGTCCCGAGCACACGCAGCTCGAGCTCCGAAACGTAGCACTCCACCTCGAAGGACTGCTTGTGCGCCTCGCCCTGCACGGAGACGACGCGGTATTGCGGCAGGCGCCGGTGCCGCGCCTGCAGGATCTCCTGCAGGCGGGTCTTGGCGTCCTTCGCCGGCCGCTCCGGGTCGAGTCGATCGATGAGCGGACCGAAGGCGGTGAGCACGGCCTTCCTCGCCGTCTCGTAGCCGGCGTCGAGGAACACCGCGCCGAGCACCGCCTCGACCGCGTCGGCGAGGATCGAGGGCCGCGCCTCGGGCCCCGCGGCGAGCTCGCCCTCGCCCAGGCGCAGGTGCTCGCCGATGCCGAGCGCCTTGGCGACTTCGGCGAGCGCCTCCTCGCGCACCAGGCTCGCGCGCAGGCGCGTGAGCTTGCCTTCGGAGAGCTGCGGGAAGCGCGCGTAGAGCTCGTCGGCCACCGCGCAGCCGAGCACGCCGTCGCCGAGAAACTCGAGCCGCTCGTAGTTCTCGGCGCCGCGGCTGCGGTGCGTCAGCGCCTGCTCGACGAGGCGCGGGTCGTTGAACCGGTGACCCAGCCGTTTCTCGAGCGCAGCGGGCCGCGTCAAAGCGTCTACTGGCCCGCCGAGCTCGCCGCGAAATCGATGTACAGGCCGACATTCGCGACCAGCGACATTTCCTTGCGGTAGGCGAACGCGAGCACCAGGCCGCTGCCGTCTTTCGTGATGTCCAGGTCGCTGCCCTTGATCACCGTGATGTTGTCGATCAGCGCGCGGTTGTCGAACAGGCGGCGCGCGTCCTGCGGCGTGGAGGCGCCGCTGCGGTCGCGCGCGATCGCCTCGATCGCTTTCTTCGCGGTGCCGTACTCGATGTAGGCCGGGAGGATCTTCATCCCGAACAGCGCGAGCACGATCAGGATGAACAGCACCATGATGAGGCCGATGAGGCTGAGGCCCCGGCTCTTCCTGCAGGCGGTCTTGTTCCAGGCGGCGCTGTCGCGCATTGTTGTTCTCCTTTTCAGCGGAACGGCCCGAAGCGCCCCAGCTCGTTCAGGTTCAGCCAGATGAAGAACGCCTTGCCTACGATGTTCTCATCGGGCACGAAGCCCCACACCCGGCTGTCGCTCGAGTTGTCCCGGTTGTCGCCCATCATGAAGTAATGCCCTGGCGGAACCGTGCACGCCAGGCCGGTCGTATTGTAGGTGCAATTGGCCGAGTGCGGGAACGAGCGCGACGGCGTCATCATGGCGGGCGCGTCGTCCTCGATCAGGATCTGGTGCTCGACCCCGTTCAGGGTCTCGACGAAGCGCTTGGAGAACTGCATGCGCTCCTTCGACAGGTAGTCGTCAACCTGCTTCACCGGCACCGGGCTGCCGTTGATGGTGAGACGTTTGTTGCGGTATTCGATGCGGTCGCCCGGCACGCCGACCACGCGCTTGATGTAGTCGAGCGAGGGATCCTCGGGATAGCGGAAAACCATCACGTCGCCGCGCTGCGGGTCGTGCAGCGGCACGACCTTCTTGTTCGCCACCGGCAGGCGGATGCCGTACGTGAACTTGTTCACGAGGATGAAGTCGCCGACCAGCAGCGTCGGCACCATCGAGCTCGACGGAATCTTGAACGGCTCGACCAGGAACGAGCGCAGCAGGAACACGATCAGGATCACCGGAAAGAAGCTGACCGAGTACTCCACCCACCAGGGCTGCTTCTCCCCGTTGCCGCGGCCGCGGCGCAGCCACAGCGCCTCGAGCGCCCACACCGCGCCGGTGACCACCAGGAGGAGCAGCAGAAAAAGGGCGAAACTCATGGCGCTTCGCTCATGCAGGCTGCGCTCACGTGTCGCCTCGCTGCAGCACCGCGAGGAACGCCTCCTGCGGGATCTCGACCGAGCCGACCTGTTTCATGCGCTTCTTCCCTTCCTTTTGTTTTTCGAGCAGCTTGCGCTTGCGGGTGACGTCGCCGCCGTAGCATTTCGCCAGCACGTTCTTGCGCAGCGCCTTGACGTTCTCGCGCGCCACGATGTGGCCGCCGATCGCGGCCTGAATGGCAACGTCGAACATCTGCCTTGGTATCAATGATCTCAATTTTGTTACGAGCTCTCGTCCCCGGTGCTGTGCGCCGGAGCGGTGCACCATGCTCGAGAGCGCGTCGACCTTGTCGCCGTTCACCAGGATGTCCAGGCGCACCATGTCGGCGGCGCGGTATTCCTTGAACTCGTAGTCGAGCGAGCCGTAGCCGCGCGTCATCGATTTCAGCCGGTCGAAGAAATCGAGCACCACCTCGTTCAGCGGCAGGTCGTAGGAGATGACCACGTGGCGCGCGGAGTAGTGCATGTTGGTCTGCGTGCCGCGCTTCTCCGTGCACAGTGTGATCACCGGCCCGACGTATTCCTGCGGCACGAAGATGCGGCAGGCCATGACCGGCTCGCGGAACTCCTCGATGGTCTCGACCGGCGGCAGCCGCGCCGGGTTGGAGAGCTGCTCCACCGTGCCGTCGCGCAGCTTCACCTCGTACACCACCGAAGGCGCGGTGGTGATGAGGTGCATGCCGTACTCGCGCTCGAGCCGCTCCTGCACGATGTCCATGTGCAGCAGGCCGAGAAAACCGCAGCGGAAGCCGAACCCGAGCGCCTGCGAAGTCTCGGGCTCGTAGTGGAACGAAGCATCGTTCAGGTGCAGCTTCTCCAGCGCTTCGCGCAGCGCCTCGTACTCGTTCGCCTCCACCGGGTAGAGGCCCGCGAACACCTGCGGCTTGATCTCCTTGAAGCCGGGCAAAGCCTTCGCAGCCCCGTTCTTTTCATGGGTAATCGTGTCGCCTACCTTTGCTTCGCGCAGCCCTTTGACGCCGGCGGTGACGTAGCCGACTTCGCCGGCGCCGAGCTCGTCTTTTTCCTTCGCCTTGGGCGTGAACACGCCGACCTGCTCGCACAGGTGCGTCGCGCCCGTGCTCATCAGCAGGATCCTGTCTTTCGGCTTGAGCGTGCCCTGCATCACCCGGACCAGCATCACCACGCCGACGTAGTTGTCGAACCACGAGTCGATGATCAGCGCCTGAAGCGGTGAGTTCGCGTCGCCACCGGGCGCCGGAACCTTCGCGATGACCGCTTCGAGGATCGCGTCGACGTTCTCGCCGGTCTTGGCGCTGGCGCGGATCGCATCCTGGGCCTGGATGCCGATCACGTCCTCGATCTCCTGGATCGCCTTCACCGGGTCGGCCGAGGGCAGATCGATCTTGTTCAGCACCGGGATCACTTCCACGCCCTGCTCGATCGCGGTGTAGCAGTTCGCGACCGTCTGGGCTTCGACGCCCTGCGAGGCGTCCACCACCAGCACCGCGCCCTCGCAGGCCGCGAGCGAGCGGCTCACCTCGTAGGAAAAATCCACGTGCCCCGGGGTGTCGATGAGATTCAGGAGGTACGTCTCGCCATTTTTCGCCTTGTAGTCGAGCGCCGCAGTCTGCGCCTTGATGGTGATGCCGCGCTCGCGCTCGAGGTCCATCGAGTCGAGCACCTGCTCGGCCATCTCGCGCTCGGCGAGGCCGCCGCACAGCTGGATGAACCGGTCGGCGAGCGTCGACTTGCCGTGGTCGATGTGCGCGATGATCGAGAAGTTGCGAATGCGGTTTTGCGCCATATAACGAAAGAGGGTGCCCGCCGCGCCTCCGGGGGCACCCTCCTCGGGGCGCTATTCTAGCTTAGGCGGCGCACCGCCTCCGGGGTGAGCCGGTGGCGGCAGAGCTCTTTTCCGTCATCGGTCTGCAGCACGGGAACGTCGGCGCCGTAGAGCTCGTCCAGGCGCGGATCGGAGTCGACGTCGATCTGCTCGAACGCGACACCGAGGCGGCGCAGGGCGTCCGCCATCTCTTCGCAAAGATGGCAGTACGCCCTTCCGTACAACTTAACCCTTATCGGTAAGTCCGCTGACCGTGACGAAAGCCACGCTTTCGCCGCGGCGCACCTGCAGCGTCAGCACCGAGTTCTTGTCCATGCCGGCGAGCAGCTTGTTGAACTGCTCGACGCTCTTCAGCTCGACGTGCTGGCCCTTATACACCAGCGTGACGAGCACGTCGCCCTTGCGCACCTCGGCCTTGGCGTCGGGCCGCACGTCGGTGACGATGAGGCCGCCCTGCAGCTTCATCTGGCTCTTCTGCTCGGCGGTGAGCTCGGCGACCACGATGCCGAGGCGGTTCGCGGGGGCCTCGGCCTGGGGCTTGGGCTTGGGCGTATCGCGCGTGGCGACGCGCTCCTCCTGCAGCTCGCCCACCGTCACGTTGAGCTTCTTCGTCTGGCCCCTGCGCCACACCTCGATCGACGCCTGCTGCCCGGGGCGCGTCGCGCCCACCAGCCGCGGCAGGTCGCTCGAGGAGTCGACCGGCTTGCCGTCGTAGCCGACGATGATGTCGGTTGCCTCGACGCCGGCCTTGTCGGCGGGGCTGCCCTTCTCGACCGAGTTGACCAGCGCGCCGCGCGCCCGGTCCAGGCCGAAGGAGGTAGCGAGGTCGCGCGTCACTTCCTGGATCACCACGCCGATGCGGCCGCGCGCGACGCGGCCCTTCTCGCGCAGCTGCTTCTGGATGTCGAGCGCGACGTCGGCGGGAATCGCGAACGAAAGGCCCATGAAGCCGCCGGTGCGGCTGTAGATCTGCGAATTCACGCCGATCACCTCGCCGCGCATGTTGAACAGCGGCCCGCCCGAGTTGCCCGGGTTGATCGCGACGTCGGTCTGGATGAACGGGACGAAGTTCTCCTGCGGCAGCGAGCGCCCCTTCGCCGAGACGATGCCGGCGGTGACCGTGTTCTCGAAGCCGAACGGCGAGCCGATCGCGACCACCCATTCGCCGACCTTGAGCTTCGCCGGGTCGCCGAACTTCACCAGCGGCAGGCCGGTGCCGTCGATCTTGATGAGCGCGACGTCGGTGCGCTTGTCGGCGCCGATCACGCGCGCCTTGAACTCGCGCTTGTCGGTGAGCTTGACGTTGATCTCGTCGCCGCCTTCGACCACGTGCGCGTTGGTGAGGATGTAGCCGTCGTTGCTGATGATGAAGCCCGAGCCGAGCGAGCGGCTCTCGCGCCCGGGGCTGCCCGGCCCGCCGGGACCGGGGTTCTGGCCCGGGCCGGGCTGGCGCGGGACGAAGCGGCGGAAGAACTCGAGCACCTCGTCGTCGTCCATGCCGGGAACCTGCGGCGCGGCGCCGCCACCGCCGCCGCTCTGGGCGCGGCGCACCGCCTGGGTGGTGCTGATGTTGACCACCGCGGCTCCCTGCTCCTCCACCAGCCGGGTGAAATCCGGCAGCTCGCGCGCCTGCGCGAGCACGCCTGCGCTGAACGCGGCCAGCCACAGCGCGGCCAGCCCTCTCGCTAGTTGCTGCATGTGGTTCTCCTGAGCTCTATCCGTCGCCTTTTTTACTGCGTCGGGCGGCGGAACTCTACCGCGTCGGCGATCCGCTGCACGCTGACGGCCGGCGCTTCCCCGACCACCGTGATCATGTGGTTCGCCACCTCGCGAGTATAGATATTAATCGCGCCCATGCTGGCAAGGCCGGTCGCTGCACGGTCCGGCCTCGCCTCGAGGGGCTCGATGAACACCGACACGGCGGCGAGGCCGTCGGAGAACACCATCTGGCCCACCGGCCGCGACTCGCCCAGGCGGCGCTTGAGCTCGGTGACCTTGTGAAATCCCGGCAGCTCGGCGGCGAGCCCCCAGCCCGCGAGCTGCGCGGGGGCGGCCCCGGCATCCTCGATGCGCCACTTCCTGCCCTCGTGGCGCGGGCGCACCATGTCGGGAGTGACGTTGCCTGGGGCAAACTGGGTGAACATCAGCGTCTCGACGCTTTTCCCGGCGGCGTCGACGGTGTCGGCGCGCATGAGCATGCCGCTCTTGACGTCGGCGTAAAACCGGTAGCCGTAGCGCAGGTCGTCCTTGGGCTGCAGCACGACCGTCTGGCACTCCAGGCCGGCAATGCGCTGGGTCTCGCCCAGGCTGATGTCGTAGTGGCGCGCCAGGGCGGAGATCTGCTCGGGCAGCAGCCCGGGGAAGTCGCGATCGACGCGGCGGTCGACCTTGACCACCCGGCTATCCGGCAGGTAGCAGCGGATCTTGTCGCGCGTCCTCACGATCTCGCGTGGCACCCCGTTCATGACCTCGAGCTTCTCGATGTCTTCGGCCGCGTAGCGGGTAATGCGGGAAGTCTCGGTGCGGTCCGCGTTCTGGTAGACGAACGTGCCGACGTAGGAGAGGCGCTGCGTCGCCTGGTGCATCTTGCGCAGCCACGACAGGGTCTCCGGCGACTGCGCCTGCGCCACCGACGTGGCGAGTACCAGCGCCGCGCCGAGAGCCAGCGTCCTCACCGCCGCGCCTCTCTGGCCGGCTCGGATACCGTGCGGATGTAGGGCGCCATGCCCACGAGCGACATCCGGGGGGAGAACGCCTGGTGGGCGAGCAGGTAGTCGTTGGTGCCGCTCGGCAGCGCGACCACCACCGGCTTCGCTTCCTTGGGAACCGCCGGCGTGGGCGCCTTGGCGACCTGCACGGCCGGCTGCTGGGGGGCGAACCCGAGCCAGCCTACGAGCGACACCGCCGCGACGCCCGCGGCGAGCGCGACCCAGCGCCGCGGCTCGCGGGCGCCGCCGAGGCGCCTGGGGGCGAGCACCGTGGGCTCGGCGGCGAGCGCCGCCGCGACCCGTTCGCTGAAGCCCTCCGAGAGCATGCGGCTCTTGCCGAGCGCGTCGCTGATGAGATGATAGGTGCGCCAGGCTTCGCGGGCTTCACCCTGCGCTTGGCTTCCATCGGCCAGAGCGTCGATCGCCTGGGCCGCGGACCTGTCGTCCAGCTCGCCGTCCATCAATACCGAGATCCTGTCTTTCATGCTCCTACCACCTCTTGTCTTTCCGCGTGCCCAGGAGCGGCCGCAGCCGCTCCGCGATCGCCTCGCGCGCCCTGAAGATGCGCGACCGGACGGTGCCGATCGGGCAGTTCATGACCTGCGCGATGTCCTCGTAGCTCATCCCTTCGATCTCGCGCAGCTGGATCGCGGTACGCAATTCCTCAGGCAGCTGTTCGATCGTGGAGTTCACCGTCTCCGCGATTTCGTTGGACAGCAGCACGCTCTCCGGAGTGTTGATGTCACGCAGCTGCTCGCCTTCCTCGAACCCCTCTGCCTCCTCGGCCTCGACCTCGGTGGAGGTGGGCGCCCTGCGGCCCAACGCCATCAGGTAGTTCTTGGCCGTGTTGATCCCGATGCGGTAGAGCCAAGTATAAAAGGCACTGTCGCCGCGGAATGCGGGGAGCGCGCGGTAGGCCTTGATGAACGCTTCCTGCGTCACGTCCTCGACCTCCGCCGGGTCGCGGATGAACCGCGAGAGCAGCCGCGCCAGCTTGCGCTGGTACTTCTCCACCAGCAGCTCGAACGCGCGCTTGTCGCCGCGCTGCGCCCGCTCCACCAGCTGCCGGTCGATCTCGCGGTCAGACACGAATCGCGCCTAGCCGCACCCGGCGGGTCTCCCCACCCCCGGACTGAGCGTCCGATGTTGTATGTCTATCTGCCACAGACACACGCGGTTTGAAATAGTTCGACGCCGAGTAGGGTCGTTGGCTACGCCGGCAGTTGCTTTGTTGCCACGACCGGCAATTTTCCCCACAACGCCCAGATGCGCAGGCGCCGGAACAATTGCGCATCGGCCATGTCGCGGGTGACGAGGATGGTGCGGCGCACCGGGCGGCGAAGGCAAAGGACCACCATGTGCCGCCCGACGTAGCGCCGCTCGGCCAGCTCGGCCGGAAAGCGCTCCCCGCTCCCGAGCCGCACCTCCAGCTCCTCCGCGCCGAGCTCGAGCGCGCGCACAGCGGCCCGACCGCGCAGCAACGCGCGCTTGCGCGCGCTCGCCGCGCCGGCGAGAACCACGAGCGCCGCCGCGCCGAGGCCGGCCGCGCCCGGCAGGAGCGCCGCGAGGCACAGCGCCGCCGCGGCATGGGAAGCGACGATCGCTGCCGCCAGGGGCGCCGAAGGCGCGAGCTCCAGCCGCAGTCTGCGGTGATTCAAAGCTGTTTGAAGATCAGGGTGCCGTTCGTGCCGCCGAAGCCGAACGAGTTCGACAGTGCGACGCGGATCGGCATGCGGCGCCTTTCATTCGGCACGTAGTCGAGGTCGCACTGCGGGTCGGGGGTGCGCAGGTTGATCGTCGGCGGCGAGACCTGGTCGCGCAACGCAAGGATGCTGAACAGCGCCTCCACCGCCCCGGCCGCGCCGAGCAGGTGCCCGGTCATCGACTTGGTGGAGTTGACGGCCACGCTGGGCGCACGCGCGCCGAGCAGCTTCTTGATCGCCAGGGTCTCGGCGATGTCGCCGAGCGGGGTCGACGTGCCGTGGGCGTTGATGTAATCGATGGAAGAGCTTTCCAGATTTGCATCCTTCAGCGCGTTCCGCATCGCCCGGAAACCGCCGTCGCCGTCGTCGGGCGGCGCGGTCATGTGGTGGGCGTCGGCCGACACGCCGTAGCCCACCAGCTCGCAGTAGATCTTCGCGCCGCGCGCTCTTGCGTGCTCGTATTCCTCGAGCACCACCGCGCCGGCCCCCTCGCCGAGCACGAAGCCGTCGCGGTCCTTGTCCCATGGCCGGCTCGCGCCGGCCGGATCGTCGTTGCGCGTGGACAGCGCGCGCGCCGAGGCAAAGCCGCCGATCGCGAGCTCGGTCACCGTGGCTTCCGATCCGCCCGCGATCATGACGTCGGCATCGCCGTAGCGGATCGACTTCGCCGCCTCGCCGATGCAGTGGGTGGAGGTGGTGCACGCGGTCACCATGGCGAGGTTCGGGCCCTTCGCCCCGACCTCGATCGACAGCAGCCCCGCGGTCATGTTGATGATGCTGCCCGGGATGAAGAAGGGCGAGATGCGCCGCGGGCCGTTCGCCTTCAGCTCGTCGTGCATCGATTCGATCAGCGGCAGGCCGCCCATGCCCGAGCCGAAGTTGACGCCGACGCGCTCGGCGTTCTGCGGCGTGACCGCGAGCGCGGCCTCGCGCCAGGCCTGCAGGCCCGCGGCCATGCCGTACTGGATGAACAGGTCCATGCGCCGGGCTTCCTTCGGCGACATGTACGGCGCGACGTCGAAGGCCTTGACCTCGCCGGCGATCTGGCTGGCGAGGCGCGAGGGGTCGAAGCGCGTGATGCGGGTGACGCCCGGGGTTCCCGCGAGCGCGCGGTCCCAGGCTTCGGATACGGTGTTGCCGAGCGGGCTGATGATGCCCAGCCCGGTTACCACGACTCTGCGGCGCGTCACTTAGAGCGGGCGCTCAGGCCTTCGAGTGCGCCTTGATGTAATCGACCGCCTGCTGCACGGTGGTGATCTTCTCGGCTTCCTCGTCGGGGATCTCGGTCTCGAACTCCTCCTCGAGCGCCATCACGAGCTCGACGGTGTCGAGCGAGTCCGCGCCGAGGTCGTCGACGAACGAGGAGTCGTTCTTGATCTCGGCCTCGTTCACGCCGAGCTGCTCGGCGATGATCTTCTTGACGCGTTGTTCGATGTTTTCCATCCGCTGCTCCTTCCCCAAGAGGGGGCGTATTTTACGACATATACATACCGCCGTTGACGTGCAGGACCGCGCCTGTCACGTAGCCGGCGGCGGGCGATGCGAGGTAGGCGACCGCGGCCGCCACTTCCTGCGCCGCGCCGAGGCGGCCGAGCGGAATCTGGCCGAGCAGCGCCTTTTTCTGCTCGTCCGACAGCGCGCGCGTCATGTCGGTGTCGATGAAGCCCGGCGCCACGCAGTTCACCGTGATGTTGCGCGAGCCGAGCTCGCGCGCGAGCGACTTGGTCATTCCCACCACCGCGGCCTTGGCGGCGGCGTAGTTCGCCTGCCCGGCGTTGCCCGAGGCGCCCACCACCGAGGTGACGTTGATGATGCGGCCCCAGCGCGCCTTCATCATGCCGCGCATCACCGCGCGAGAGAGGCGAAACACCGCGCGCAGGTTGGTGTCGATCACCTCGTCGAACTCGGCGTCCTTCATGCGCAGCGCCAGGTTGTCGCGCGTGATGCCCGCGTTGTTGACCAGGATTGCGATGTCGCCATGCTGCTTTTGAATCTGTTCGATCAAACTGTCGCACGCCACTGGATTTCTTACGTCCAGCACCATCCCGATGCCCGGAACCTTCTTCGCGCCCTCCTCGGAGGTCGACGTGCCGATGACCTTCGCGCCGTCCTTCACGAGCTGCTCGGCGATGGCGTGGCCGATCCCGCGCGAGGCTCCCGTCACCAGGGCGATCCGGTTCTCTAGCATTTGAGCGCCTGCTCGAGCGAGGCGCGGTCGGCGAGCGAGAACGACTGCGCCTCGGGCCAGATGCGCTTGGTCATGCCGGCGAGCACCTTGCCCGGCCCGCACTCGATCACGTGGGTCACGCCCATCGCGCGCATCTTCTGGATCGTCTCGACCCAGCGCACCGGCGCGGCCGCCTGGCGCACGAGCGAGTCCTTGATCTTTTCCGGCTCGCCGGAGATCGCGACGTCGACGTTGTTCACCACTGCAATGCCTGGAGCGCCGATGCTCACTGTTTTCAGAAAACCCCTTAGCTTCTCCGCCGCAGGTCTCATCAACGACGAGTGGAACGGCGCGCTCACCGGCAGCGGCATCGCGCGCTTGGCGCCCTTCGCCTTGCACGCCTCGATCGCGCGCTCGACCGCAGCCTTCTCGCCCGCGATCACGACCTGGCCGGGGGCGTTGAAGTTCACCGCCTGGACCTCGCCGCCCGCCTCGGCGCACGCGGCGCGCACCGCGTCGTCGTCCAGCATCAGGATCGCGGCCATCGCGCCCTGCCCCTCCGGCACCGACTCCTGCATCGATTGCGCGCGAAAGCGCACGAGCGGCAGGCAATCCTTGAACGCGATCGCGCCGGCCGCGACGAGCGCCGTGTATTCGCCCAGGCTGTGCCCCGCGACCACTTCGGGCTGCGCGCCGCCGAGCGCGCGCCACGCCCGGTACGCGGCGTAGCCTGCCGTCACCATGGCGGGCTGCGTGTTGACCGTCTGGTTCAGCTTTTCCGCCGGCCCTTCGTCCAGAAGCTGGAGGAAATCGGAACCGAGCACCTGCGCGACCTCGGTTCTTACCTTTTCCACTTCCGGAAGACCTTCGTACCCGCGCAGCATGCCGACCGACTGCGAGCCCTGGCCCGGGAACACCATCGCGAGCCTCACAGCGTCACCACCGAGGAGCCCCAGGTGAAGCCGCCGCCCACGCCCTGCAGGAGGAGCCGGTCGCCCGGGCGAATCGCCCCTTTGCGCACGAATTCATCCAGCGCGAGCGGCACGGAAGCTGCGGAAGTGTTGCCGTGATGATCCACCGTCACCACCAGCTTCTCGCGCGGCATCTCGAGCTTGCGCGCGGTCGCCTCGAGGATGCGCACGTTCGCCTGGTGCGGGATCAGCCAGTCGATGTCCGCGAGCCGCATCCCGGCCGCGGCCACCGTCTCGCGCGCCGACTCGTCGAGCACGCGCACCGCGAACTTGAACACGCCCTGGCCGTTCATCTGCAGGAACGGCGAGCCGACGATCCTGCCGCGCGAAACGTTGCCCGGCACCGAGAGCATGCCGACCTGGCCGCCGTCGGCGTGCAGCCGGCTCGCATGGATTCCGGGTTTCTCGGAGGAAGCCAAAACCACGGCGCCGGCGCCGTCGCCGAAGAGCACGCAGGTGCCGCGGTCGTTCCAGTCGAGGATGCGCGAGAAGACTTCAGTGCCCACGACCAGAGCTTTCTTCGCAGTTCCGCCTCTCACGAAAGAATCTGCAGTGGCGAGGGCATAGATGAAGCCCGTGCACACCGCCTGCACGTCGAACGCCGCGCAGCCCTTCACCCCGAGCTTCGCCTGCAGCAGGCACGCGGTGCTCGGGAAGATGTAGTCGGGCGTCGAGGTGGCGACGACAATCAGGTCGATGTCGGAAGCAGCCACACCGGCCGCCTGCAATGCCTGTTTGGAAGCTTCCAGCGCAAGATCGCTCGAGGTCTGACTTTCGTCCGCGACGTGGCGGCGCGCGATTCCGGTGCGCTCGCGGATCCAGGCGTCGCTCGTCTCCAGGCGGCGCGCGAACTCGTCGTTCTCCATCACCCGCGGCGGCAGGTAGCTGCCGGTGCCGACAATCCTGGAGTAGCTCATTGCACCCCCGCCGGCATCGCCGCCGGCATCTGCGCCATCTTCGAGGCGATGCGCTCGGCCACCTTGTTCTGGACCTCCTCGAGCGCGCGCTCGAGCGCCTGTCCGAAAGCGTATTCGTCGGCCGAGCCGTGGCTCTTGATCACGATGCCCTTCAGTCCGAGCAGGCTCGCGCCGTTGTACTTGCCCGGGTCCATGCGCGCGCGCAGCGCCTTGCGCACCGGCTTAGCCATCCACGCCGCCAGCATGTTCCAGGGCGTGCGCGTGAACTCCTGGCGCAGGAAGCCGACGATCATGGTCGCCACGCCCTCGGAAGCCTTGAGCAGCACGTTGCCGACGAAGCCGTCGCACACCACGACGTCGGTGGTGCCCTTGTAGATATCGTCGCCCTCGACGTTGCCGTAGAAGTTCAGGCCGCTCTCGCGCAGCAGCTCGGCCGCGCGCTTCACCGTTTCGTTGCCCTTGATATCCTCGACGCCGATGTTGAGCAGGCCGACCGAGGGGCGGTCCCGGTGGTCCAGCGCCGCGACCAGCATCGCGCCCATGACGCCGAACTGCATCAGCTGCTCGGGCGTGCAGTCGACGTTCGCGCCGAGGTCGAGCACGTAGGTATATCCGCCCTTCATGTTGGGCAGCACGGTGGCGATGGCCGGCCGGTCGATCCCGGCGATGGTCTTGAGCACGAAGCGCGAGATTGCCATGAGCGCGCCGGTGTTGCCCGCGCTGACGCAGGCGTGCGCCTCACCGCCCTTCACCAGGTTCACCGCCACGCGCATCGACGAGTCCTTCTTGTAGCGCATCGCCTGCGCCGGGGGCTCGTCCATGCCCACCACCTCCCTTGCCGGGTGCACGCGCAGGCGCGCGCCGGCCCGCGCCCCGCGCGCCCGGAGCGCGTTCTCGAGCGGCTCCCGCTGCCCCACGAGCACGACGTCGACGTCGGGATGCCGCGCCTGGAATGCGAGCGCGGCCGGGACCGTCACATGAGGGCCGTGGTCACCCCCCATGCAATCGACCGCAACGGTGACCAGGGATTACTCGTCGCGGTTCTTGACGACCTTCTTGCCGCGGTAAAACCCGGTCGGGCTGACGTGGTGGCGCAGGTGCCGCTCACCGGTGGTCGGCTCGACCGCGAGCGCGGGCCCCGACAGCTTGTCGTGCGAGCGGCGCATGTTTCGCCGCGACGGCGACACCTTGTTCTGATGGACGGCCATGTTCTAACTCCTCTTCTCGTTCAATGCTTGCCGCGCATCAGCCCACGCAGGCCGGCGAACGGCGAAACCTTCTCCGCGGCGTCGGTTGACGCGCGCGCACTACAGACTGCATGCCTCGGCGCGTACGGCAGCGCGAGGATGAGCTCATCCTCCACGAGCTCGCGCACCGACATCTCCTTCGCCGCCACCACGCGGTCCGCAGCGTGAACGTCGGCCGGCTCGGCGTCGATCTCGGCCTGCGTGCCGGCGAGGACCAGCACCTCGTCGGCCTGCACCTCGAAGGGCAGGCCCTCGAGGCACCGCTGACAGCGCAGCTCCAGCCTGGCGCGCACCTTCAGCCGCAGCCCCGGGCGACCGCGCTCGTCGCGCAGGCCCTCGATCTCGTAGGCGACCTCGCCCTCGTGCCGCGCCAGCATGTCGTTCAAGCGGGGAAAATCGCGGATCGGCAATGCGCCCCTGAGACTTGCGCCGGCCGACGCGAACTCGAAACCGTCGATGACCGGCTGCGGCTGCGGCATAAAGGGGGCGGATAATATCATTTTTTGGGAAACACGCGCTGAAACAAATGGATGGCGCAATAAAAGTGCAGCCGAGGCGGCTCGTGCTCGCGTCGACCTCGAAGTATCGCAAGGCGCTCCTCGAGCGCCTTGGGCTCGCTTTCGAAATGGCGGCGCCGCGCGTCGACGAGCGCGCCCTGCACGGCGAGGGGCCCGCCGATACGGCGCTGCGGCTTTCCGCGCTCAAGGCCCAGGCGGTCGACCGGATGTTCCCCGATGCGCTGATCATCGGCTCCGACCAGGTCGCGGCGATGGGTCGCGAGCGCTTCGGCAAGCCGGGCGACCACATCAGCGCGGTGCGTCAACTGCGCGCTCTGAGCGGAAACGCCGTGGACTTCCACACCGCCGTCACGGTGCTCGACGCGCGCGCGCGCAAAGCCGACTCGCGCGTGGTTCCCTGCCGCGTCGTCTTCCGCACCCTCGACGACCGGCGCATCGAGGCATACCTGCGCCGCGAGCAGCCCTACGACTGCTCGGCGAGCGCCAAGGCCGAAGGGCTCGGCATCGCCCTCATCGAGCGCATCATGACCGACGATCCGAGTTCGCTCGTCGGGCTGCCGCTCATCGCGCTTTGCGAGATGCTCGAGCGCGCCGGGCTGCCTGCCGTTTGATTCTCTACGCGATTCCGACCCCTCTGGGCGGCGCGCCGCAGGATGCTCTGCCCTCTTCGGTCCTCGAAACGGTGCGCACCCTGAAGGATTTCGCAGTCGAGAACGCGAAGAGCGCGCGCGCGTTTCTCGGCGCCGTCGGCATGCCGGTGCGCGAGCTCCACATCGAAGAAATCAGGGATGACTTCGCTTCCCTCTTGAAGCCGCTGCGCGAGGGGCGCGCGCTCGGGCTGCTCTCCGAGGCCGGCTGCCCGGCGATCGCCGACCCGGGCGCTGCGCTCGTCGAGGCGGCGCACCGCGAAGGCTTCCGGGTGGTGCCGCTCGTCGGCCCTTCGTCGATCACGCTCGCGCTGATGGCCTCGGGCCTCGAAGGCCAGCGCTTTGCCTTTTGCGGCTATCTCCCGAGAGAGCCGAATGAAAGAAAGAAGAGGATCCGCGAGCTGGAGGCCCGGTCCACGAAGGAGCGGGAAACCGAGATCTTCATCGAGACGCCCTACCGCAGCGACGCGCTGCTCGGCGCGCTGCTCGAGTCGTGCCGCGCGCAGACGCGGCTATGCGTCGCCGCCGACCTCACGCTGCCGACGGAAAGCATTTCTACCAGGGCCGTGTCCGACTGGCGGCAAAGCCGAACCGCAATCGGGCGGCGTCCCGCCGTTTTTTTGCTGTTAGCGCATCCCCAGGGGTGAAGCGCGAACTACGAACTCCATGACGGCGCTCGCCGCGCCCATGCCAAAGCGCTTCGCCAGCTTCTCGGCGACGTTTTCCTTCTGCGTGTAGTCGACGATCTCCTCGGCCTTGACCACGTCGCGCGCCACCGACTCGAGGCTGCCGATCGCGTCGGCGAGGCCGAGGTCGACGCTCTTCTCGCCGGTCCAGATGAGCCCGCTGAACATGTCGGGCGATTCCTTGAGCCGCTTGCCGCGCCCCTCCTTCACCGCGCTGATGAACTGCTGGTGCACGTCGTTGACCAGCACCTTCGCGTGCTGCACGTCCTTCTGGTCGACCGGAGAGAAGGGATCGAGCATGCCCTTGTTCTCGCCCGCGGTGATGAGGCGGCGCTCGACGCCGAGCTTGTCCATGAGCCCGGTGAAGCCGAAGCCGTTCATCAGCACGCCGATCGAGCCGACGATGCTCGCCTTGGCGACGTAGATGCGGTCGGCACCGGAGGCGACGAAGTAGCCGCCCGAGGCGCAGATGTCCTCCACCACGACGTAAAGCGGGATGTCCGGGTACTTCTTGCGCAGCCTGCGCATCTCGTCGTAGATGAGCTGCGACTGCACCGGGCTGCCGCCCGGACTGTTGATGCGCAGGATCACGCCCTGCGTGCTCTTGTCCTTGAACGCCGCCTGCAGCCCGCTCATGATCTTCTCGGCGCTCGCCTCGGCGCCGGGAGCGATGATCCCGTTCAGCTCGACCAGCGCGGTGTGCTTCTTGCCGCCGCCGAGGTCGGTGCGCGCCTGCCAGTCGACCGTCATGATGAGGATCAGCGTCACGTACGCGAACGTCAGCAGCTTGAAGAAGATGCCCCAGAGCCGCGCGCGCCGCTGCTCTTTCAGCGCCGCGGTCGCGAGCCTCGCTACGAGCTCGCGTTCCCAATGTTCATTGTGTTCATTGCCGTCAGTCATCCGTGAACCCCATGAAATAGACCTGGCCGTCGCGCTCCTCGACCCGCAGCTTCACCAGCGGCCTGCCGCCGCACGGGCCGCCCACGCAGCGGCCGCCGCGCGCGTCGTACGTCGCGCCGTGAGTCGAGCATAGCAAATCGCGTCCATCGCCATCGAAAAATACCCCTTCCTGCCAGTCGAGCTCCATCGCGACGTGCGCGCAGCGGTTGAGGTAGGCGTGCACCTCGCCCGCATAGCGCACCGCGAAGGCCGGCGCGCGCTCGCCGAAGTATTCGACCTCGAAGCGCACGCCGCGGCCCGAGTCGGCGAGCGCCTCGGAGGCGCAGATCAGCCGCTGCGTCTCATCCATTCCTGCTCAGCCATCGGTCGAGCTCGGCGACGCTCGCGACGCATCCGCGCGGTCCGCACGAAAGCAGCGTGTGCTCCGGGTGGGCGCCGTAGGTAACTGCCAGACCGTCGACCCCGGCGGCGCGCGCCATTTCCATGTCGTGCGACGTGTCTCCGATCATCAGCACGGCATCAGCCTCGGCGTTCAGCTCCCGCATCAGCTCGAAGAGCATCGCGGGGTGCGGCTTGGGCGTGGTCTCGTCGGCGCAGCGCGACGCCGCGAAGAGCCCCCGCACCCCGGTCGCCTCGAGTGAGCGCTCGAGGCCCTTGCGGCTCTTGCCGGTCGCGATGGCCAAGGATCTTTCCCGGGACAACCGCTCGAGCAGCGCCTTCATCCCGGCGAAAAGCCGCATCGCATCCTCCCGCGCCAGGAAGTGGCGCCGGTAGGCGGCGATGAACTCCGGATAGCGCTCGCCGGGCAGGTCCGGCGCCACGATCTTCATCGCGTCGTGCAGGCCCAGGCCGATCACGTGGCTCGCCCGTTCCGGCTCGGGCACCGGCAGGCCGAGGTCGCGGCTCGCCTCCTGCATGGACTCGACGATCGCGCCGGGCGAGTCGATCACCGTGCCGTCCCAGTCGAACACGATCAGCCGGTATTTCATGGGAAAACAGGGACCGTCCCTATTTTCTCGATGAATTTCTGCATCTCTGCCGGTAGCGGCGAATGGAGCTCCAGCCTTTCCTTCGTAAGGGGATGATGAAACGCGAGGCGGCTGGCGTGGAGGAGCAGGCGGCGCACGCCCTGCTTTTCCAGCCGGCGGTTGAGCTCGAAATCGCCGTACTTGCCGTCGCCTAGCACCGGGTGGCCGGCATGAGCGAGGTGTACGCGGATCTGGTGGGTACGACCTGTCAGCAACCTGACTTCGAGCAGGCTGAAGTCCGCAGATTTTTTCAGCACCCGGACGCGGGTTACGGCCTTCACGCCGTCTTCGCGCACCGCAACCCGGCGCTCGCCCCTGGCGTCGACGTACTTGTGGAGCGACTCTCGCAGCTCGCGCGGGCCGCCCTCCCAGGCGCCTCTCACGACGGCAAGGTAGACCTTTTCCACCTCCCCGTCGCGCAGCATCCGGTGGAGCTCGACGAGCGCGCCACGCTTTTGCGCCACCACCAGCAGGCCCGAGGTGTCGCGATCAAGCCGGTGCGCGAGCTCCAGGTACTTCGCCTGCGGCCGCGATGCGCGCAGGGATTCGATCACGCCGTAGCTCACGCCGCTGCCGCCGTGGACCGCCACCCCCGACGGCTTGTCGACGACGAGCAGAGCCCCGTCTTCGTGCACGAGCGGGAATTCCGCCGGCTTTGCCTTCGGCTTTTGTTCCTGGGAGACCCTGATAGGTGGCACGCGAACGCGGTCGCCGGGCTGGAGCCGGTATTCGGGCTTCACGCGGCCGCTGTTCACCCTGACCTCGCCGCTTCGCAGCACGCGGTAGACGTGGCTTTTCGGCACGCCCTTCAGGTGGCGCAGCAGGAAATTGTCGATGCGCTGGGCCGCGGCTTCTTCCCCGACCTCCAGAGTGGTCGCCCGAGCCTTGCTCAAGTCATTCATTTTCCCGTAGTATCCGGGAGTTGCTTCGAGTTGCGAGGCACAGGGAAAGCGGCTCAGTGAGCCGACCTGCAACCCGCCTCCTGTCCGGCCGCAGCCGGACCTGAAGCACTGGGTTAATTTCGCTCACCGGAAGTAGCGATACTACTAGAAGCGCGCGCGGCAGCTTAATGGCCGCCCTCCTTTCCTTCTTTTGACGCATCACCTTTCAGGAGAGCACGGACCGACCAGGCATGGGGGCTCCTGCGCGCGCAGGAGAACAACAAGTGAAGCGCATGCTGTTCAACGCGACGCAGCAGGAAGAGTTGCGGGTCGCGATCGTCGACGGGCAAAAGCTCGTCGACCTCGATATTGAGTCGGCCTCAAGGGAACAACGCAAGAGCAACATCTATAAAGGAATCATTACCCGGATCGAGCCCAGCCTCGAGGCCGCCTTCATCGACTACGGCGAGGAACGGCACGGGTTCCTGCCCTTCAAGGAAGTCACCCGCAGCTATTTCAAGGAAGGCATCGACGTCGGCCGCGCCCGCATCCAGGACGCGCTGCGCGAGGGCCAGGAGATCATCGTCCAGGTCGAGAAGGACGAGCGCGGCACCAAGGGCGCGGCGCTCACGACCTTCATTTCGCTGGCGGGACGCTATCTCGTCCTGATGCCGAACAACCCGAGGGGCGGCGGGGTCTCCCGCCGGGTCGAGGGCGAGGACCGGAACGAGCTGCGCGACACCCTCGACCAGCTCCAGCTCCCCGACGGCATGAGCGTCATCGCCCGCACCGCGGCGATCGGCCGCTCGCTCGAGGAGCTCACCTGGGACCTGAACTACCTGATGCAGCTCTGGGGCGCGGTCGAAGGCGCCTCCCGGGACCAGTCGAAAAAGCCCTTCCTCATCTACCTCGAGTCGAGCCTGGTGATCCGCGCCATCCGCGATTATTTCCAGCCCGACATCGGCGAGATCCTGATCGACACCGAGGAGATCTACGAGCAGGCCAAGGCGTTCATGCAGACGGTCATGCCGGGCAACGTCAACAAGGTGAAGTTCTACCGCGACGACGTGCCGCTCTTCTCGCGCTTCCAGATCGAGCACCAGATCGAGAGCGCCTATTCGCGCCAGGTGGGCCTGCCCGCCGGCGGCGCGATCGTGATCGACCATACGGAGGCCCTGGTCGCCATCGACGTCAACTCGGCTCGCGCGACGCGCGGCGGCGACATCGAGGAAACCGCCTACCGCACCAACCTCGAGGCCGCCGACGAGGTCGCGCGGCAGCTCCGGCTGCGCGACCTGGGGGGCCTGATCGTCATTGATTTCATCGACATGGAGTCGCAGCGGAACCAGCGCGAGGTCGAGAACCGCCTGCGCGAAGCGCTGCGCTTCGACCGGGCGCGGGTGCAGATCGGCAAGATCTCGCGCTTCGGCCTGATGGAGCTCTCACGCCAGCGGCTGCAGCCCTCGCTCGAGGAGACCGCGCACATCAACTGCCCGCGTTGCAGCGGCACCGGCTTCATCCGTGGCACCGAGTCCACCGCCCTGCACGTGCTGCGCATCATGCAGGAGGAGGCGATGAAGGAGAACACCGGCGCGGTGCACGCGCAGGTGCCGGTCGACGTGGCCTCGTTCCTGTTGAACGAGAAAAGGAACGAGATCCAGAAGCTCGAAGGCCGCCTCAAGGTGAACATCGTGATGGTGCCCAACCCGCACCTGGAGACGCCGCACTACAAGGTGCAGCGCCTGCGCCACGACGAGCTGAACGAGATGGAGCACGTCCCTTCGAGCTACGAGATGGTCGAGCGCCCCGAGGAGCCGAAGCCCGCCGGCGCCGAGGAAGAGGCCAAGCGCGAGCGGCAGGAGGCCGTGGTCAAAGGCATTACGCCGACCCAGCCAGCACCGATGGTGGACGAATCGCAGCCGCGGCCGCCCCGCACCCCGGAGACGCCTCGCGCTCCGGTGCAGGCCCCGCCGCCGCAGCCGGTGGCGCAGCCCGCCACCGCAGCGGCGGAAGGGTTCTTCTCGCGTTTCTTCGGCATCTTCAAGGCGCCGGCGACCTCCGCGCCGCCGCAGCCGGCGGCGCAGCCCGCCGTGCAGGCGAACCCGCAGCCCCGGCGTGATCAGCAGCAACAGCACAGGCGGGATCAGCAGCCGCGGCGCGACCAGCGACCCGATCAGCAAAGAAGGGATGGACGCGACGGCCGGCGCGACGGTCGCCCGCCGCGAGACGAGCACCGGGACCGCCAGCAGCAGGGGCGCCTGGAGCAGCGGCGCAATGGCCAACCCCGCGGCGAGCGCGGTGACCGAGGCGAGCGACCCGAGCGGGGAGATCGCAGACCCGACCAGCAGCGGCACCAGCAGCCTCGGCCGCAGAACCAGGGAAGACCGGAGCAGCAGCCGAGACCGGAGCAGCAGCCGAGACCGGAGCAGCCCAGGGCGGAACAGCAGGCCAGGCCCGAGCAGCAGCCGAGGCCGCCGGAGCGCGAAGGCGGTCCTCGCGAAGGCGCTCCTCGCGAAGGCGAGGAGCACCGCCGCGGCGGCCGGCGCCATCGCCGCGATCGTCCTCGCCGGGACGAGCAGCCTGCCGCAAGCGGCACCGCTGCCGGAGCGCCATCCGGGCCGCGGCACGAGCAGCCGCGCCACGAAGCGATCCGCGAGGATCAACGGCGGGAAGCGCAGCGGCTGGAAGAGGCGCTGCGCGCCGAGGAAACGCGCGGCGAGGAGACGGTCCGACACGAGCCGCCGCCGGTGCGACACGAAGAGCCGGTCGTGCGCCACGAAGAACCAGTCGCGCGCCACGAAGAGCCTGTGCGACGTGAAGAGCCGAAAGTCGATTCCAGGGCGCTGCTCGAGAGCTCGGGCCTGGTGATGATCGAGACCGACCGCAGCAAGGCTCAGGTCGCCGCGCCGGCGGAGGAGCCGCAGCAGCTCGGCCGCCCGAGGCGCGAGCGGCCGAAGCCGGCCGCGCAGGAAGACGAGCTGCAGCAGGTCGAGACTAGGAAGTAGCGCCGGTGATTTCGCGCAGCAGCCCGGCGCAGGCGGCTTCGACCATGTCCAGCACGCGCTCGAAGCCCTCGGCCCCGCCGTAATACGGGTCGGGCACGTCGCGCTCCGGCACGAGCAGCCTCAGCTTCGCGCGGTGCCTGGTTGGGCACTGCGCCTGAAGCGCGGCGAGATGGCCGCGGTCCATGGCCACGATGAGGTCGAACGTCTCGAAGTCGCCCCGCGTCACCTGCCGCGCGCGCTGCGCGCTGAGGTCGTACCCGCGCCCGCGCGCGTGGTGCAGCGCGCGCTTGTCGGGCGGATGCCCGACGTGCCAGCTGCCGGTGCCCGCCGATTCGACGTGGACCTCGACGCCCGCCTGCTTCGCCATATGCCGCAGCACGCCCTCGGCGGTCGGCGAGCGGCAGATGTTGCCGGTGCAGACGAACAGCACTCTGACCGGACCCGCGCGCGCGCCAGTCAAGCTCGCCCTTTTTGCCGGCGAACCAGCATCGTGAAGAGATGGCCTTTCACTCTGCGCACTTCGCAGCCTGCGGCCATCATCGCCGCAACAACTTGCCGCGACGCGCCCCGCTGGTCGGTCATTGCGGCCTCCTGAAGCGATGGACGCAACTGCCGTACCTCGGGACGACCTGGGCTAAGACCAAAGCGACAGAAGGTTATTTCGCAATCTGATAAGCGACCGGCGCGGCTATCATGACCGTCATGACTTCTTGCGCCGACGTGCTTTCCGGGCGCGCACCGAAGGATGCGCCCGTGACGATCCGCGGCTGGGTGCGCACGCGCCGCGACTCCAAGGCCGGGATCTCGTTCGTCAACGTGTCCGACGGCTCGTCGTTCCATCCGGTCCAGGTCGTGGCGCCGAGCACGCTTCCCAATTACGCCGACGAAGTCCTGAAGCTCACCGCGGGCTGCGCGGTGGAGGCGACCGGCAGCATCGTGCCCTCCCCCGCCAAGGGCCAGCCCTTCGAGATGCAGGCCGCGGCGATCCGCGTGGTCGGATGGGTCGACGACCCGGACTCTTACCCGATCCAGCCGAAAGCCCACAGCTTCGAGTTCCTGCGCGAAGTGGCGCACCTGCGCCCGCGCACCAACGTCATCGGCGCGGTGACGCGCGTGCGCCACACGATCGCCCAGGCGATCCACCGCTTCTTCCACGAGCACGGGTTTTTCTGGGTCAACACGCCGATCATCACCGCCTCTGACGCGGAAGGCGCCGGCGCGCTGTTCCGCGTCTCGACGCTCGATCTCGCCAACCTGCCGCGCACGGAGGCGGGACGCGTCGACTACAGCAAGGACTTCTTCGGCCGCGAGACCTTCCTCACCGTCTCGGGACAGCTCAACGTCGAGGCCTACTGCCTCGCGCTGTCGAAGGTCTACACCTTCGGGCCGACCTTCCGCGCCGAGAACTCCAACACCAGCCGGCATCTCGCCGAGTTCTGGATGATCGAGCCCGAGATCGCTTTCGCCGACCTCGCGGCCGACGCGGATCTCGCCGAAGCACTCTTGAAACAAGTCTTCAGATCTCTTCTGGGGGAAAGACCTGATGACATGGCGTTCTTCGAGGAGCGCATCGAGAAGGGCGTGATCGCGAAGCTCCAGGGCATCGTCGACTCGCAGTTCGTGCGCATGCACTACGACGAGGCGATCCAGACCCTGGAGCGCGCCAAGACGAAGTTCGAGTTCCCGGTGAAATGGGGCATGGACCTGCAGTCGGAGCACGAGCGCTACCTCACCGAGCAGCACGCGAAAAAGCCCGTGATCGTGATGAACTACCCGAAGGGCATCAAGGCGTTCTACATGCGCGCGAACGACGACGGGCGCACGGTCGCGGCAATGGACGTGCTCGCGCCCGGCATCGGCGAGATCATCGGCGGCAGCCAGCGCGAGGAGCGCCTCGCGGTGCTCGATGCGCGCATGGACGAGCTGAAGGTCCACAAGGAAGCGTACGGCTGGTACCGCGACCTGCGCCGCTACGGCACGGTGCCGCACGCCGGCTTCGGCCTGGGCTTCGAGCGCACCGTCGCGTACGTGACCGGGCTCTCCAACGTGCGCGACGCGATCCCCTTCCCCCGCACGCCGGGCAGCGCAGCCTATTGATCGCGCCCGTATCTTGCTCCATCGGGGCATGGACGGCATCGAACGGTTGATGCGGAAGGTGCGCCGGAAGGTCCTCTACCACGGCTTGTGCAACGCGGTGTGGCTCGCGCTCCTCAAGGGGCTGGGCTGCGATCGATGGGTGAGCGTGCTGCGCGCCCACGTCATCGAGGAAACGGATCCCGCGTTCCTGCAGGATCCGGCGGGTTATTCCGGCGGCTTCGTCGGCAAGCAGGCGCTCGAGGCGCTCGTCCGCGAGCCCGAGACTGCGCTTTCCGCGGAATTCGTGCGCTACGCGTCGGCCAAGGGCGACAAATGTTTCGGCTTCGTCCACGACGGCGCGCTGCGAGCGTACGGCTGGTACGCAACGACCGCGACTCGCGTTTCTCCCGAGCTGAGGATTGATTTTGCACGCGGTTATGTCTACATGTATCACGGCTTCACGCACGCCTCGCACCGCGGCAGGCGCCTCTTTCCGACCGGGATGACGCGCGCGCTGCGCCACTGGCTTTCGGTCGGCTACAAGGGCATGCTGCTCTACGTCGACGCGACCAATCTCGACTCGCTCAAGTCCTGCGCGCGCATGGGTTGGCGCGTCTTCGGCACCGCTTACGTGGTCAAGCTCTTCGGACGCAGCTTCGTCTACTGCAGCCGGGGCTGCGGCCGCTACGGCTTCAAGC
>Ga0105243_10000504_pt1 | contig 39912 bp, 37 predicted proteins | sample KBSM34metaG_FD_81525 | JGI IMG/M metagenome (GOLD analysis project Ga0105243, IMG submission 81525) | Miscanthus rhizosphere microbial communities from Kellogg Biological Station, Michigan, USA - KBS M3-4 metaG | ecosystem: Host-associated > Plants > Roots > Rhizosphere > Soil | place... | reverse complement strand
TGATCGAACTGCAGCGGCGCGGTCATCGCGTCGTGCTGAAAACGCTTGACGACGGGGTCACGATCGGGCGTGACGTCGGAGTCGAGTCGTCGGCGATCGACCCGCGGATCGAAGCTGCGGTGATGACGGACTGGATGGAGACAAACGGTCGTGCTGCGTTGAAGGCAGCCTTCAATGTGTTCGGACGCCGCGCCGCGTACGAGGTCGACGACCTGCGTGGCGCGATCTCCCAGGTTCGGCCGGATGCAGTTCTTGTCGATGCAAATTGTTGGGGTGCAGCGGCGGCGGCGGACGCGGGTTCAGTGCCATGGCTGTCGTTCTGGCCTTTCACACCATTTCTGCGATCGCGCGGCGTGCCGCCGTTCGGACCGGGTCTGCGTCCGTGGTCGGGTCTAGTTGGCCGGCTGCGTGACGAAGCCCTTCGCCCACTCGTGACAGGAGCATTGAACGACGCGATGCTAGGACCGGTGAACGCCGTTCGTGAGACCGCAGGCGTCGAAGCGGTGCGCAGCGTCGACGAACTGCTAAGGCGAGCATCGCTGATGCTCGTCGCGACCGGTGAACCGCTCGAATACCCGCATCCAGACTGGGGTGATCGCGTCGAACTGATCGGCCCATGCGAATTCGACCCGCCCGCCCCCGCTCCGCAGTGGCTCACCGAGATCGACCAACCGATCGTGTTGGTCACCACGTCATCTGACCGTCAGGCCGACAGCCAGCTGCCCATCGCCGCGATGGCGGCGTTGGCCGACGAGCCGGTGCGTGTGGTGGCCACCTACCCGTCTGGAGTGCCCGACGGGCTCGTAGCGCCGCCCAACGCCGTCGTGAAGCAGTTCGTGCCACACGGAATGGTGCTGGACAGAACCGTCTGCGCCATCACTCACGGCGGAATGGGCGCCACCCAGAAAGCGCTTGCGCGCGGCGTCCCTGTCTGCGTCGTACCGTACGGCCGCGACCAGTTCGAGGTCGCCAGGCGTGTGGAGGTGTCTGGGGGCGGCACCCGCCTACCCGCGAAGAAACTGACCGCAGTCAGATTGAAATCCAAGGTGCTGCAAGCAATGTCGATGACGTCAGGTGCGCAGCGCGTAGCTGACGGATTCAAGAGGACCGGCGGTGTTGCTCGCGGAGCCGACGTCGTCGAGCGAAGACTGCTCGGCCTACCGGCTTGATCCTCGCTAGCTGCACGCGGCCAGCACGAGTTCCCGTACCCGGGCGGCGTCGGCCTGGCCCTTGGTCGCCTTCATCACCGCACCGACGATCGCTCCTGCCGCCTGGACCTTGCCGCCGCGGATCTTCTCGACGACGTCGGGATTGGCGGCCAGCGCCTCGTCGACCGCGGCCTGAAGCGCCGAATCGTCGCGCACGACTTCGAGCCCGCGGTCCTTCATCACCTGTTCGGGCTCGCCCTCACCGGCCAACACACCCTCGACTACCTGGCGCGCCAGCTTGTTGGACAGCTTGCCGTCGTCGATGAGCTTGACCACCGTCGCCACGTGTGCCGGGGTGATCGGCAATTCGGAAAGGGCCACTCCATCTTCGTTGGCCTTCTGCACCAAGAAATTTCCCCACCAAGCGCGGGCCTGATCGCTCGATGCGCCCTGATCGACGGTGGCCGCGACCAATTCGACGGCCCCGGCATTGACCAGGTCACGCATCACCTCGTCGGAGATGCCCCAATCGTCCTGGATCCGCTTACGCTGCAACCACGGTAGCTCGGGAATTGTCTGACGGAGCCGCTCGACCAGCGCCGCGTCGGGCGCCACCGGCTCCAGATCCGGTTCCGGGAAATAGCGGTAGTCCTGCGCGGTCTCCTTGCTGCGGCCGGGCGACGTGTACCCGTCCTCGTGAAAGTGCCTGGTTTCCTGGTGCACTCGGCCACCTGAGTCGAGAACCGCTGCCTGGCGGCGCATCTCATAGCGGACCGCGACCTCGACGCTCTTCAGCGAGTTGACATTCTTGGTCTCGGTCCGGGTGCCGAACTCCTTCTGGCCGATAGGCTTCAGCGACACGTTCGAATCGCAGCGCATCGAGCCCTGATCCATCCGGACATCCGAAACACCCAAGCCGCGCAACAGGTCCCTCAGCGCCGTTACGTAGGCGCGAGCGATCTCCGGTGCGCGCTCGCCGGTGCCCTCGATCGGCTTGGTGACGATCTCGATCAGCGGCACGCCGGAGCGGTTGTAGTCGATCAGCGATGTCGTCGCGCCCTCGATGCGACCGGTCTCACTGCCGAGATGGGTCAGCTTGCCGGTGTCCTCTTCCATATGGGCGCGTTCGATGTCCACCCGCCAGGTGGTGCCGTCATCGAGCGGCACGTCGAGGTGGCCGTTGATCGCGATCGGCTCGTCGTACTGCGAGATCTGGTAGTTCTTCGGCATGTCCGGGTAGAAGTAGTTCTTCCGCGCGAACCGGCACCACGGCACGATCTCGCAATCGAGTGCCAGTCCGATCCGGATCGCGGACTCCACCGCCTGCTGGTTGAGCACCGGCAGTGACCCCGGCAGACCCAGGCACACCGGGCACACCTGCGTGTTGGGCTCGGAGCCGAACTTGTTGGCGCAGCCGCAGAACATCTTGGTCGCCGTCGACAGTTCGACGTGCACCTCGAGGCCCAACACGGGTTCATAGCGAGCCACGACGTCGTCGTAGTCGAGCAGTTCAGCAGCGGCGACAGTCATATGACCGATCGTAGTGGGAGCGGCCTAGCCCAGTTTGGGGTGCACGCCCGGGATGAGACCGGCCGCGGTCGACATCTGTTGCAGGTGTTGCAACGCCGCCTTGCGCTCCGCTTCTGTCAGCAGCGCGGTGATCTGGTCCTCCTGCGCGCGGCCCTGCGCATCGAGCTTGGGCAGCAGGTCGCGAGCCTTTTCGGTCAATGTCACCGCGAACGCACGCCGGTCCCCTGGGTGCGGCATCCGCTTGACCAGTCCTCGCTGCTCCAACTTGTCGACGACCGTGACCATCACGTTGCGGTGAATACCGAGCTCGGTCGAGAGCTCACGTTGCGACCGCCCGTCGTCCTCGCTCAGCGCCTTGAGCACCGCATAAGCGCGCGGTTCGACCCCGAACGGCTCCAATCGGCGGACGAAGTCCTCGGCGAGGTAGACGCCGAGCTGCGAGAGCAGGAACGGAATGCGCTGGTGAAGTCCGGCGATACCGGCTTCGCGATCAGGCATGCATCAGACACTAGCACCCTCAGTGATAGTCACGTAATGTGATAATCATAATGAAGGATCAATTAGGAGGAGCGATGGACATCGTTATTTTCGGGGCGAACGGGCAGACCGGCAGGCTGCTGACCCGGCGGGCTCTCGACAAACGGCACTCCGTGACCGCGGTCACGCGGCATCCCGACGATTTTCCGTTCTCTGATCCGCTGCTGACGGTCGTCCGCGCCGACATGCGCGAACCCTCATCACTGGTCGAGGTCGTGCGCGCCGCCGATGCGGTGGTGTCCACCCTGGGTGTGCCGTTCAGCGCCCGCCCCATCGACACCTACTCGGTGGGCATGCGCAACATTGTCTGCGCGATGCAGACGACTGGCGCGCGCCGTTTGGTCCAGGTGAGTTCGACTGGCGCCTACCACTACCCGAACCGCATCGACACTCCCCTGTCGCTGCGGATCTTCGAGCCGGTGATCACCCGCACCATCGGCAAGACCACCTACGACGATCAGCGCCGCATGGAGGACATCGTCCGGGCCAGCCGCCTGGACTGGACGGTCGTGCGACCGTCGGGTCTGTTCGACTTGGCTGAGCCGACGAATTATGTTGCGGGCGAGGTGGATCCGATCGGCGGGTTCACTGCCCGCATCGACCTGGCGGACTACATGATCGCGTTGGCCGGCGACCCGTCGACCGCAGGCAAGACCGTCGTGATCTCCACCACGCAGAACCCCCCAAGCATCTGGCAGATGATCCGGCGCGAAGCCTTCACGAGCGCGTGATGACAACGGCATACCTGACCGTCACGTTGATCGCCATTGCGGCGAACGGCTTTTCGGGCATCGCGGCGCTACTTCACTTCCAGCCGATCGTGCCAGGCATGGCCAAGGCCGGTGTCCCCGTGTCGTGGCTGACCTTTCCCATTGGCACCCTGAAAACGCTCGGCGCGCTGGGCCTGGCGGCAGGCCTGCTATTTCGCCCGCTCGGCATTTCCGCCGCGATCGGACTCGTGCTGTTCTTCGTATGCGCGATCTACACGCACATTCGCGCAAGCGATTACGGCCCGCAGTTCGCACTCGCGATCGGGTTGCTGGGCCTCAATGTTGCGGCCCTTGCCCTTTCGTTGCCGTGCGGTTAGCCGAAGAACTCGGCGGCGTCGTCGTAGCGGGACTGCGGCACCAGCTTCAACTGGCGCACGGCGTCGGCCAGCGGAACGCGGCCGATGTCCTGGCCACGCAGCGACACCATCATCCCGTATTCGCCTGCGTGGGCGGCGTCGGCGGCGTTGACGCCGAACCTGGTGGCGAGCACCCGGTCGTACGCCGTCGGTGTGCCACCGCGTTGGACGTGTCCGAGCACGGTGACGCGGACATCTTTCCTGATCCGCTTCTCCACCTCGACCGCCAGTTGCGCGGCCACCCCGGTGAACTTCTCGTGCCCGAATTCGTCCATCCCGCCCTGCCGCAGCTGCATCGTTCCTTCGGCGGGTTTCGCCCCTTCGGCAACCACGCAGATGAAGTGTGAATCACCACGGACGAAACGTTGCTTGACTAAGCGGCACACCTCTTCGACGTCGAACGGCTGCTCGGGGATCAACGTCATGTGGGCGCCGGAGGCCATCCCCGCGCTGAGCGCGATCCACCCGGCGTGGCGGCCCATCACCTCGACGAGCATCACGCGCTGGTGCGACTCGGCGGTGCTGTGCAGCCGGTCGATCGCCTCGGTCGCCACCTGCAGCGCGGTGTCGTGGCCGAATGTCACATCTGTGCAGTCGATGTCGTTGTCGATGGTTTTCGGCACCCCGACCACTGGGACGTTCTCCTCGGAGAGCCAGTGCGCGGCGGTCAACGTGCCCTCGCCGCCGATGGGTATTAGCACGTCAATGCCGTTGTCCTCGAGCGTCTGCTTGATCTGCGGCAGACCGGCCCGCAACTTATCCGGGTTGACGCGAGCGGTGCCGAGCATGGTGCCGCCCTTGGCGAGCAGACGGTCGTTTCTGTCGTCGTTCTTCAGCTGTACCCGTCGGTCTTCGAGAAGGCCCCGCCAGCCGTCCAGGAAGCCGACGACCGACGAGCCGTATCGCGCGTCGCACGTCCGGACCACCGCCCGAATCACCGCGTTCAGCCCGGGACAATCGCCTCCGCCGGTGAGCACTCCGATCCGCATGGGCCCATCCTCCCCCGTTAGACCGCAGTTGGCAGCGGACCTCGCGCAGCTTCGTATGCGGCACCGACGCGGTAGAGCCGATCGTCGGCCAGCGCGGGCGCCATGATCTGCAGGCCCACCGGCAGATTGTCGTCCGGCGACAGGCCCGACGGCACCGACATGCCGCAGTGGCCGGCCAGGTTCAGCGGCAGCGTGCACAGGTCGAACAGGTACATCGCCAGCGGGTCGTCGACCTTCTCCCCCAGCGGGAACGCGGTCGTCGGAGTCGCCGGCGAGATCAGCACGTCGACGCATCTGTACGCCTCATCGAGATCGCGAGCGATCAGCGTTCGCACCTTCTGCGCTTGGTTGTAATAGGCGTCGTAGTAGCCCGCCGACAGCGCATATGTACCAATCATGATGCGGCGCTTGACTTCTGGGCCGAAGCCGGCCGCCCGTGTCAGCGCCATCACCTCTTCTGCACTGTGCGTGCCGTCGTCGCCGATCCGCAGCCCGTAGCGCATCGCGTCGAACCGCGCCAGGTTCGACGACACCTCCGACGGCAGGATCAGGTAGTACGCAGGCAGTGAGTAGTCGAAGTGCGGGCAGTCGACCTCGCTGACCTCGGCGCCGAGTGCGGTGAGCTGCTCGACGGCGGCGTTGAACGACGCGAGCACCCCGGCCTGATAGCCGTCGCCGCGCAACTGCTTGACCACGCCGATTCGCACACCCTTCAGATCACCGGAGGCGCCCGCCTTGGCCGCGGCGACCACGTCGGGCACCTCGGCCTCGACCGAAGTGGAGTCCTTCGCGTCGTGGCCGGCGATGACCTCGTGCAGCAGCGCGGTGTCGAGCACCGTTCGGGCGCACGGGCCGCCTTGGTCCAGCGAAGACGCACACGCGATCAGCCCGTACCGCGACACGGTGCCGTAGGTCGGCTTCACGCCGACGGTCGCCGTCAGCGCGGCGGGCTGGCGGACCGACCCGCCCGTATCCGACCCGATGGCCAGCGGCGCCTGGAACGCGGCGAGTGCCGCCGCGCTGCCGCCGCCCGATCCACCAGGCACCCGGTCGACGTCCCACGGATTGCGGGTCGGGCCGTAGGCGGAGTTCTCGGTGGAGCTACCCATCGCGAACTCGTCCATATTCGTCTTGCCGAGGATCGGAATGCCCGCCGCGCGCAGCCGCGCGGTAACGGTGGCGTCGTACGGCGGGGTCCAGCCCTCGAGGATTTTCGATCCGCACGTGGTCGGCATGTCGGTCGTGGTGAACACGTCCTTCAGCGCCAGCGGCACACCGGCCAGCGGCGACGGCAGCGACTCGCCCGCGGCGACGACCGCGTCGATCCGGGCGGCCTCGGCCAGCGCCTGTTCCTCTGCGACGTGCAGAAACGCGTGGTACTTGTCGTCGGTCTCGGCGATTTGATCCAGGCACGCACGGGTCGCCTCGGTGGACGAGACCTCCTTGGCTGCGATCTTCTCGCCGAGTTCGGCGGCTGACAGCCGCACCAGGTCGCTGCTCATGCCTCGGCTCATTCGGCCTCCCCCAGGATCCGCGGGACGGCGAACCGGCCGTCGACCGCATTGGGCGCCTCGGCCAGCGCCTCCTCCTGGGTAAGGCACGGCTCGACGACGTCGCTACGGAATACGTTGACGTCCTTGAGCGGGTTGCCTGTTGGTTCGACGCCGGTGACGTCGACGGCCTGGATCTGGCTGACGTGGCCGAGGATGGCGTCCAGTTGACCCGCGTAGCTGTCGAGCTCGTCGTCGGTCAACGCGAGGCGGGCGAGGCGCGCCAGGTGGGCAACCTCGTCTCGAGAGATCTGCGACACGACACGCAAGCCTAGTCACCGCCGCGGCCGGACCTGCGGGCCCATGCTGAACCGTCTGTCCCCCTGCCCTTCGGGTGGGTGGGCCCCCAGCTTGCTAGGGGAGTGCCCCCACTTCGCGCAAGCGCTCATCGCCCAAAATGCTGGGCCGCACGCGCTGTGCGACAGTGTGCGCGTGCCTTCGTATCTGCTGCGGGTCCAGCTGGAGGATCGACCGGGCAGCCTTGGCTCGCTGGCCGTCGCGCTCGGCTCGGTAGGCGCCGACATCTTGTCCCTGGACGTCGTGGAACGCTCCTCGGGCTATGCGATCGACGATCTCGTGGTCGACCTGCCGCCGGGCGCGATGCCCGACATGCTCATCACCGCGGCCGAAAACCTCAAAGGCGTCTACGTGGACGCCATTCGCCCGCATACGGGGCTGCTGGAGGCGCATCGCGAGCTGGAACTCATCGATCACGTCGCCGCGGCAGACGGGAAGACCAAGCGACTGCAGGTGCTCGCCGACGAGGCGCCGCGGGTGCTGCGCGTGGGATGGTGCACGGTCGTTCGCCAGACCGAAGCGGGACTGGAGCGCATCGTGGGCAGTCATGGGACGCCAGAAACACACATGGAGCAGGTGCCTTGGCTGCCCATCGATCACGCCGAAGCCCTTGACTCGTCGGCCGACTGGGTGCCGCAGTTGTGGCGGGACATGGACACCACGCTCGCGGCGGCGCCGCTCGGCGACCACCAAACGGCAATAGTGCTGGGCCGTGCCGGTGGTCCTCACTTCCGGCCGTCCGAGGTTGCCCGGCTGGGCTACTTGGCCGGGATCGTCGCGACGATCCTTCGCTGAGTCAGTCGGGCATTGATCAGACCGCGTCCGGCCCGCTCTCCAACAGCAGGCGGAAGCCGGCCTCGTCCAGGATCGGCACCCCGAGTTCGACGGCCTTGTCGTACTTCGACCCCGGTGAATCGCCGGCCACCACGTAGGCCGTTTTCTTCGACACCGAGCTGACCGCCTTTCCCCCGCGCGCGACGATTGCCTCCTTGGCGTCGTCGCGGGAGAACCCGGCGAGCGATCCGGTCACGACGATCGAAAGACCGTCGAGCGTGCGCTCGATGCTGGTGTCGCGTTCATCCGCCATCCGCACTCCGGCGGCACGCCACTTGTCGATGATCGCGCGATGCCAGTCGACGCCGAACCACTCGACGACCGCGGAGGCGATCGTCGGGCCGACGCCCTCGACGACCGACAACTCCTCCTCCGACGCCGCCATGATCGCCTCGAGGCTGCCGTATTCGGTGGCCAACGCCCGAGCGGCGGTCGGCCCCACGTGCCGGATGGACAACGCGACGAGCACCCGCCACAGCGGTTGTGACTTGGCATCGTGCAGGTTCACCAGCAGCCGTTTGCCATTGGCCGAAAGCTCACCGCTCTTCGTCTTGAACAGGTCCGTGCGCAACAGGTCCTGACTGCCGATCGTGAACAGGTCGCCCTCGTCGGTGATGACGCCTGCCTGCAACAGCGCGACCGCCGCCTCGTAACCGAGGCCCTCGATATCGAACGCGCCGCGTCCGGCGACGTGAAACACCCGCTCCCGCAATTGCGCTGGACACGACCGAGTGTTCGGACAGCGGATGTCGGCGTCGCCCTCCTTGGCCGGTGCCAGCGTGGTGCCACACTCGGGACACGTTGTGGGCATTTCGAATTCGCGTTCGGTGCCGTCGCGCAGATCGACTACGGGACCGAGCACCTCGGGAATCACGTCGCCGGCCTTGCGGATCACTACGGTGTCACCGATCAGCACGCCCTTGCGTTTGACCTCTGACGCGTTGTGCAAGGTGGCCTGGCTGACTGTGGACCCGGCGACCTTGACCGGCTCCATGAACGCGAACGGCGTGACCCGGCCGGTGCGCCCGACATTGACCTTGATGTCGAGCAGCTTGGTGGTCGCCTCCTCTGGCGGGTACTTGTAGGCCACCGCCCAACGCGGCGCGCGCGACGTTGAACCGAGCCGCCGCTGCAGCGCGATTTCGTCGACTTTGACCACCACACCGTCGATTTCGTGTTCGATGTCGTGCCGGTGTTCACCCCAGTACGCGATGTGCTCGGTGACCGCGTCGATGCCCTGCACGCGGGCGGTGTGGTCGGACACCGGCAGGCCCCACGACTTGAGCGCGCGGTAGGCGTCGTGGAGCGTTTTGGGGCTGAAGCCCTCGGCGTGGCCGAGGCCGTGGCAGATCATCCGCAGTTTGCGACGAGCGGTGACGGCGGGGTTCTTCTGCCGCAGTGAGCCCGCGGCGCTGTTCCGCGGATTCGCGAACGGCGGCCTGCCCTCGGCGACCAGGCCGGCGTTGAGCTCCTCGAAGTCGGCGACCCGGAAGAACACCTCTCCGCGCACCTCGAGGACGTGGGGCACCGGAAACTCCTTGGAGCCCGTGAGCTTCTCCGGCACATCGTCGATGGTGCGCGCGTTGAGTGTGACGTCCTCGCCGGTACGGCCGTCACCGCGGGTGGCCGCGCGGGTCAGCCGGCCGTCGCGGTACACCAGCGCCAGCGCCACCCCGTCGATCTTGAGCTCGCACAGGTAATGCGCCTTTTGGGCAGCTTGGGGGCCGATCTCTCCTTTAACTCTTGCCGCCCACGCGGCGAGCTCATCCGGCGCGAACACGTTGTCCAAGCTCAACATCCGCTCGAGATGCTCGGCCTGGGTGAAGTCGGTGGCAAAACCCGCGCCGCCGACAAGTTGCGTCGGCGAGTCAGGAGTGCGCAGTTCGGGATGCTCGTCCTCGAGTGCCTGCAGCTCGCGCAGCAGCTTGTCGAACTCCGCGTCGGAGATGATCGGTGCATCCCGCACGTAGTAGCGGAACTGGTGCTCGCGCACCTCGTCGGCGAGTTCTTGCCAGCGGCGGCGCAGGTGGGCATCCGGGGCTTCGTCAGCCTGCTCGGCCAGCACAGTCTCGGGATCCGGGGTTGCCTTCGGGCTCACTCTGGTGAGGCTAATCGACCCCCACGACACGAAGACGCCAGCGGTTACGCTGGCGGCATGCCGCACCCGATCATGTTCCGTGACGACGATCTCGGGCTGGCGGAAGTGCGCAAGATCTGCCTGAGCTTTCCGGGGGCCTTCGAGAAGATCTCCTGGGGCAGACCGGTGTTCTGCGCGCCGAAGATGTTCGTCATGTACGGCGGCAGCGCGAAAACCGACCGCCGCGGCGAGTACCTCCAGTACCCGTACTCGATCCTGGTCAAGGTCGACGAGAGCGACCGCAAGGCTCTCGAACAAGACACTCGCTTCTTCTTCCCTGCCTACATGGGCCCGTTCGGCTGGCTGGGCATGGACTTCACAGCGCGCAAGAAGGTCGACTGGAGCGAGGTGCGCGAGCTCGTCGACGCATCGTTTCGGTTGATCGCGCCGAAGAAACTGATCAAACAGCTCGACGAAGTCTGATCGGAGGCCCTATGAGTTTCGCGAGTCCTTTTCCAGAGGTCGAAATCCCGTCGACGAGTGTCTACGACTTCCTCTTCGCCGACGTTGACGACACCCATCTAGACCGGGTCGCCCTGATGGACACCAAGTCCGGCAGGCAGACCAGCTACCGCGAGATGATCGGCCGCATCGACGCGTTCGCCGGTGCGCTTGCGGACCGCGGCATCGGCGTCGGCGACGTCGTCGGCCTCTTGTCGCCGAACAGTTCCGGCTTCGCGGTGGCGTTCCACGGCATCCTGCGGGCGGGCGCGACGGCCACCACGATCAACGCGTTGTTCACCGCCAAAGACGTCGCCAAGCAGTTGACCGACTCGAAGGCCAAGATGCTGGTGACGGTCACGGCGCTGCTGGCCCACGCGAAAGAGGCTGCCGCCGCTGTCGGTTTGGCGGACGCCGATCTGGTGGTGCTCGATGGCGAGGGTCAGGACGCGACAGGACATCCCAACGGCGCCGAATTGATGGCCAAGGGACTGCAGGCGCCGCAGGTTAGTTTCGCTCCGTCGGCACATCTCGCGGCGCTGCCCTACAGCTCCGGGACAACCGGCAATCCCAAGGGCGTCATGTTGACGCACCGCAACCTGGTGGCCAACGTCGCGCAGATCCGGCCGCTACACGGGATGGTCGCCGACGATGCGGTTTTGGCCGTTCTGCCCTTTTTTCATATCTACGGAATGACGGTGCTGCTCAACGCCGCGTTGCATGCGCGTGCACGGCTGGTGGTGATGTCGAGCTTCGATCTCGGCGAGTTCCTGGCCAACATCCAGAACCACAAGTGCACGATCGCGTTCATCGCACCGCCGGTCGCCGTCGCGCTGGCCAAGCATCCGCTGATCGACGACTATGACCTGTCCTCGCTGAACACCGTGATGTCCGGTGCCGCCCCGTTGGACGCCGATCTCGGCCACGCTGTCGCCAGGCGGTTGGGTTGCCGGGTGGTGCAGGGCTACGGAATGAGCGAGCTCAGCCCGGTCAGCCATATCACCCCGTTCGACGGAGGCGTGCGGAACATGGGGATGGTCGCACCGCTGAGCTCTGTTGGCTGGACCGTGTCCAATGCGGCTTCCAAACTCATCAATCCCGACACCGGCGACGAAATCGACGCTCCTGCAGAGGGTCTCAGTGAAACCGGAGAGCTCTGGTTCAAGGGCCCCAACGTCATGGCCGGATACCTCGGCAACGAGCAGGCCACCAGAGAAACCATTGACGGCGAAGGCTGGCTTCACACAGGGGATTTGGCGCAGGTGGACGCCTGCGGCTGCGTGTACATCGTCGACCGGCTCAAGGAACTGATCAAGTACAAGGGCTACCAGGTGCCGCCCGCCGAACTCGAGGCCGTGCTGCTGAGCCACCCGTCGATCGCCGACGCAGCCGTCATCGGTGTCAAGGATGACGAAGGCGAAGAGGTGCCAAAAGCCTTCGTCGTCGCGCAATCTGGCGTCGACCTGACGGCGGATGAGGTGATGGAGTTCGTCGCTGGCCAGGTCGCGCCCTACAAGAAGGTACGTCAGGTCGAGTTCATAGACGCGATCCCGAAATCCGCGTCGGGCAAGATCCTCCGCAAGGATCTACGGGTGACGACCTAGCTCCGCTGCGGCGTGCGCACCCCGCGCCTGCCGGTATCCGAGGATGGCGCCGGCGGCGGGCATCAACAGCAGTCCGGCGACGCCCCACAACGGATCCACCACCCCTGCCGTTGGAGCAACCACCAACTGCTGGACGACTCCGGGGTGTAGAGCGACGGGCCTGATGTTCGGCGGGTTCAGCGGAACAGTGATGACCTGTGGAGGGGGTGGCGGTGGGGCCGGTTCGGGCGCACTCCAGTCCCAGCGCGGTCCGGTGTCATGGTCCTGCACCCCGGGCGTTCGCCCGTCGCCGAACGTCACTTTCGGCTTCTTCAACTGCGGCGAGGCGGGACTGTAGTCGGAACTCGGCCGTTCATCGGACGTGCCGGATTCGCGACCCGATCCGACTCGGCTCGACGGACGGCCGTCCTTGTCGGAATTCGTGGCCTCGCGGCCGCTGTTGATGATGTTGTCGCTCCAGTCCGAACCGCCGCGGGAACCTCCACGACTGATGCTGTTCGACCCTCTGTTGTCGTTGTCGCCGCGCCCGGAGTGCGAACCATGGCCCGTGTCGGCGATCGCGACGGCCGCGGCCGGGCCGCCGACCAGAAGACATGCGGCCAGCACACCAACACCTGCCGCGAGGCGTAGGTTCGCTTGGACCACAGTTCCTCTCCTGCGGTTGGCAAATACATGCAGAGGCGTGCGAATTGCATTCTTGCATGCCGGCGCTCGGCGAGGAACGCCTTCGGAGAATGCATGCAAATTAACGTTAGGAGTGCTATTCGCCTTCTACGTATGCACGCAACCTGTCGATGGCCTTGTTCCAGCGCTTGGACAGCGCCGCGAGATAATCACTCGCATCGGTGAGCGGTTCGGGTTCGATCCGCCAGATTCGTTCCCTGCCGTTCCGCTGGCTGCTCACCAGTCCCACCGCCTCCAACAACAACAGGTGTTTGGTCGCCGCTTGGCGGCTCACCGGTATCACCTGCGTGACCTGTGAAGTCGAGCAGGGGCCGCCGTCGCACAGCCGCGTGACGATGCGCAGACGATTGGGATCGCCGAGTGCGTCGAACAACGGGGCATTCGCGACGTCTGCCGGGGACGTGCTCACACCTTCTCGCTGAATGCCAGATATTTGCGTACCAGTTCGGTCTGCTTGGTCCAGCCTTCGCTGTTGTGCTCGAATGCGGTCGCCCGACGGTCGGCCGGAATCCTGTCGAACCCGGATTCGACGATGCGCAGCAAGACGCCGTCGTCGGCCTCGGTCAGCGTGAACTCCACCAACGTCGTCGGCTCCGCCGAGTAGTCGGTGCCCGGCTCGACCGCGTACGGATGCCAGCGGAAAGCCAGCCGGCGCTGAGGCTCGATCGCGACGATCTGCCAAGTGTCCGCCTTGCCCGCGTGCTGCTCCTGGGCCGCGGCGACCTCGTCGTCAACGGTCGTCGGGGTGATCACCCCTGTGACCGACGTGCCAGCGACGAACGGTCCGTCGAAGCGGACCCCGAACCACCGGCCGAACTCGTCGGCGTCGCTGATCGCCCGCCAGACCCGCTCCAGCGGAGCGCGCAGTACAACTTCCTTCTCGATCCGATCATTACTCATGTGCAACCTCCTGGTTGCGTGTCACGCTATCGTGGTGCGGCGAGAAGCGCAACCTATTGGTTGCGTAAAAGCTGGGCTGTCAGATCGCGTCCGGGTCCTCGCCGAATGCGTCAGCGGCCTTCTGCGCGAGTTCGACGGCGGTGCGCGCCCACTGCGGGGTGGCCGCGGCGAGGCCACACGCCGGCGTAATGCCGACCCGTTCGCGCAGTACCGAACGCGCAAACCCGAGGCGATCGGTCACAGCGACGGCGGCCTTGGCCACCTCCTCCGCCGACGGCCGCGATGCCGGCGGGGTCGTCGGGACCACTCCCAGCAGCACAGTGCGACCCGAGTCGATAAAGTCTCCCACCCCGTCGAGATCCGCGGCCGTCAGCGTCGAGACGTCGACCGAAACAGCATGAATGCCGCTGCGCTGCAGGGCTTTCCAGGGCAATCCGGCCGCGCAGCTGTGCACCGCCACCTCGGCGCCGACGAGGGCGACGCAGTCGTCCAGCAGGCCGATCGCAATCGACTCGTCGACCGGGTGCACCGGCGTCAGGCTGGTCACTCCGGTCAGCCTGCCCTCCAGTGCGGCAGGCAGCGACGGCTCGTCGAACTGCACCACCACCGGAGTGTCAAGGCGCCTCTCGAGCTGCGCGCGATGGGCGGCCACACCCTCTGCCAGTGACCCGGCCAGGTCCCGCACCGCGCCAGGGTCGGTGATCGCGCGGTGGCCACCGGGCAGCTCGAGCTGGGCGGCCAGCGTGATGGGTCCCGGCGCCTGCACCTTCACGGTGCGCGATCCGCCGCGCAGGCCGGCCTTCTCCCATGCCTCTTCGAGGGTGTCGATGTCTTCGTCGAGCAGGCTGGCGGCCCGGCGCAGGACGGCGCTCCGGCCGTTGGCGATGCGGTAGCCGCGGGGCACCGTGTCGATGCCGATGTCGACCAACAGCGCGCCCGCGCGGCCGATCATATCGGCGCCGACGCCGCGGGCGGGCAGTTCGACCAGGTGAGGAAGCGTGTGCAGTTCGCCGATCACGATCTCGGCGGCTTCGCGCGGCGACGACCCCGGCCACGACCCGATGCCGGTCGCTGCGGCGAAAACACTCACTCGTTGAACGATATTCGATCCGGTTACTCTCGATCCGGAAGGGATGACGCGATGCCCGTATCGGCCCGATCGCTAACGGTCTGGTGCGCGGCGGTCTTGGTTGCGGCCGGTTGCTCAGATACCGTCGGCGGCCGCGCGCTCCGCGCCGCGCCCGGCATCGATGACGAATCCAAGTCTCCGGTCGATGTCGAGACGCTGATGCTCGACCAGTCACGGATGCAGGCAATCACCGGGGCGGGTGACGACCTGACCATCATCCCGAGCATGGACGGTAAGGTCCCCGTCGACATCGATCAGCTCGCGAAAACCACTCCGCCGCAATGTCAATGGATCTTCGAAGAGACCAAGACCTTCGGCGGCCCCGATGTGGAAGAGTTCCACAAGACGACGTTTCAGAATCCGCCTGACGGCGGTCTGATCTCCGAGGGCGCGGCGGCCTACCGTGACCTCGCGACCGCCCGGCGCGCGTTCGATGGAGTGGTCGCGCTCATCGACGGCTGCGCCTCGTCGACGTTGGGACCGATGTTCGTCGGCGAGTGGAACGCCACACTGGAGTCGGTGCAGATGCGCCCCGGCAACGGCTGTGGGCGCGATTATCGCGTGAAGAACGTCGTCCTCGTGGAGGTCACGTCGTGCGCGTTTCCCGCTTCGGTGCCCGACATCGTGATGACGAACATCCTGGAGAGGGTGCCAGGGTAAGCGGCCGCGACCACCGGTGACTGCAGTCGGTTAGAACGGTGGGTCGTCGTCCAATGTTGGTGGTGGTGGGGGTGGTGGTTGCCAGTTGGGTGGGAGTGTTTCGGGTTCGAAGGGGTCGTTGACCAGGTACACCGCTATATAGGCGCCTCGGGCTCGCGCCACCGAACTTGGCCGGTCGCGGGATGAGGTGACGGCCCCTGACTGCACGCGCGTCACACCGTTCATCGAGATAGTCATGTTCTATCCCGGTGCGTTGAGTTTGTTCGACGTCGATGACGGGTCCTGTGGAGAGACTCGATGGAGAATCCGACGACGAGGGCGAACCTGGATCGGGCGGCTTGGCAGACGCCGCCCAGGGTGTCGCGGCCATCCCTACCCCAATGCCCAGCGCGACGGCTAACGCACCAACCTGACCGGCGTAGTTTGCGGACCTCATGGTGGCTCTCCCGGAGGCGATATTGCTCAACGCATTGCGCCGGTCATAGGCGCAGACTAGGTACAGCTCCTGCCCTCACGCGTCAGTAGGTGACCACTGCAATTTGCGGTGTTGGTGCTGGTGGGCCTCTCTGCTTACTGGTCTCCCAAAATTGGGACTTGTGTCCCAACCTTGTTGTTAGCTACTCTGTGCCTCCGGATCGGGGGTAGCTAACCAACATGAATCCAGAAAACGCTGATAGCCGGTCAGTAGATGAAGTTGCACGCGACTTTGCAGTAGCGCAGTACCGATTCCCCGCACGTTTGCAGTGGTGCCCTACTGACGACGTCAGGCTCGGCGGGGCAGACACTCCACAGGTGGGTCAGCGCAGGTGACCGCGGTATTTCAAGCCAGCGGTCCCATGCCCAGGTAAGGAGAGCAACCATGTCCCAACACCGCAACGCCGGGCGCACGCCGAGAATGTCGGCTCGCCAGTACATGACCACCGCATTCGGCGGAGCTGCGATGCTCGGCGTCGGCGTGCTGCTGGCCTCATCCCCGGGCGCGCCGGCGCCGACCACAGCGGCCGTGCAGTTGGCATCCACCGACTTGCCGCTCCCACTGGGCCCGCAAGAACCCTGGTGGTTGTTCGATAGCGCCAACCCCCTAATCGGATCGGCGGCCTCGCCCACGACGAACGCGCTGGCCGCCGCGTCGCGCGACGTCGGGACCTCAAAGCTTCGACCGATCATCGGTCCGGGTGGCTGGCTGATCGGCGACGGCCTCGACGCCCCCGCCGACTGCACCGGCGATGCCTGCAACGGCGGCAACGGCGGGCTGTTCGGGGGCAGCGGAGGTGACGGCGCCAACGGCGGCGACGGCGGCAACGGCGGGTGGTTTTTCGGTGACGGCGGCAACGGCGGCAACGGTCTGAACGCTGTGTACGACCAGGCCGGGACCAGGATCTCGGCGGCCACCGACGGCGGCGACGGCGGCAACGCCGGGCGGTTGTCCGGTCGCGGTGGCAACGGGGGCAACGGCGGCAACGACGACGGGGAACCGCTGGCCAGCACCACGACCGATTCCGTAGGTGGCAATGGCGGCAACGGCGGCAACGCTGCTAGCGGCCTCTTCGGCCTGTTCGGCGGCGGCCAGGCCGGCAACGGCGGCAAGGGGGGTTTCGCGACGTCAGCGGGTGAAGGGACCGCCACCGGCGGCAACGGGGGCGACGGCGGCAGCACGCCGAACGGCCCGTCAGGAAACGGTGGCGACGGCGGCAACGCCCGCGCAGTGTTCGCCACCAGCGGCGGTAACGGGGGCAACGGCGGCAGCACAGGTAGCGGCAGCGCCGGCAACGGCGGCAACGGCGGGTTTGCCGACTCGTTTGAATCGGACGCCACCGGCGGTAGCGGTGGCAACGGCGGCAGCGCAACTAAAGGCGCGGGCGGTCAGGGGGGTTTGGGTGGCGAAGCGACTGTCATCAACAGCGGGCCGGGGACGGCTACTGCTGGTAATGGTGGCAGCGGCGGTAACAGTGGCGGCAAAGCCGACAACGACGGCGGCCTCGGCGGAGACGGCGGGTCAGCGACGCTCCAGGGCGGAAACGCCACCGGAAACGCGAAGGCCGGTCACGGCGGTAACGGCGGCAACGGCTCCGGCAACGGTAATGGGGGCAACGGTGGCAAGGGTGGCCCCGCGGGTGTCGCCAGCACGAGTAGCAGCGGAAACGCGACCGGCGGCAACGGCGGTAATGGCGGTAACAAGGCCGGCACTGGCACCCCCGGCACCGGCGGGGCAGGCGGCACCGGTACTGCGAAGGGCACCGGAACTGCAACCAACGGCACTAAAGGCACAGACGGGACCTGAACGCGCCGGCGGCGAGGGCCTGCTGCCGGTATCGCTGAAATTGGCGCGTAGTTGGAAGCGCCGCAGCGTCAGCGAAAGCTTCGTCGGCCCCGCCATCGCTCTCCAATGGCGGAGCCGATTTTTGGTGCAGGTTAGCTCGGGGATTGGTTCTCAGGTAGCAATTGCTGCCTCTATAGAATCTCAAGCCACCTTCTATCCGGAAATGACTACCGCTCGAGTCGGGCCCTGGCCGCTGTGACGGCGTCGCTGGCGTTCTCCTGTGACAGTACGTGCTGAATCACGGACGCCATCTCGTTTGCGCTGACCATCGCGTTGCCGCGCTGGATGTTGGCCAACCTCCGTTGTTGCGCGGGATGACAGTTATTGGCGGTTTGCCTTGAGTACTGATTGTTTCGGTCATTACTTTCCTGCTGTGGCTGAACGCCAAGGATTCTTAGAGCAGTCGTCATCGCCCTACCGACAAGAATCGGAATCATCCACAGGCAGAACTAGCGCGTGATCGTCGCGCTGCCGATGACCTCGTCGCCGGCCGCATCGGGGCGGTAGAGCACCATCGTCTGCCCCGGCGCCACCCCGCGCAGGGGGGCGCGCAGGTCGACCACCAGCCGTCCGTCCCGCAGTTCGGCCACGCCATCGGCGATGCCGCCGTGCGCTCGCACCTGCACGGCGCACTCCAGCGGACCGGCAGGTGCAACCCCGGAGGTGAATACCGGCCTGTCGCCGGTGAGCGTCCAGATGTCCAACGCGGCGGAGTCGCCGACATGCACAGTCCCGGTGTCGGCGTCGATGCCCGTGACGTACCGGGGTAGCCCATCCGGTCCTGGCCCCGCGATGCCGAGGCCCTTGCGCTGTCCGATGGTGAAGCCGTGCACACCGTCGTGCTCGGCCAGCACGGTGCCACCCGCGTCGACGACCGCTCCGCGACGCACGCCGATACGGGCGCCCAGAAACGCACGGGTGTCGCCCGACGGGATGAAGCAGATGTCGTGGCTGTCGGGCTTCTCGGCGACGGCCAGGCCGCGACGCGCGGCTTCCTCGCGAATCTGTGGCTTGGGGGTGTCACCGATCGGGAACACCGCATGGCGCAACTGCCCGGCCGTCAGCACACCCAGCACGTACGACTGGTCCTTGTCGCGGTCGACGGCACGGCGCAGGCGGCCGCCGGAAAGCCGCGCGTAGTGGCCGGTCGCGACGGCGTCGAAGCCGAGCGCCAACGCGCGAGCGGCCAACGCGGAGAACTTGATTCGCTCGTTGCACCGCACGCACGGGTTGGGTGTCTCGCCGCGGGCGTAGGACGACACGAAGTCGTCGATCACGTCTTCTTTGAAGCGGTCGGCGAAATCCCATACATAAAACGGAATGTCGAGAACATCGGCGACGCGACGAGCGTCACCGGCATCCTCTTTCGAACAGCAGCCGCGCGATCCGGTGCGCAGCGTGCCAGGCGCGGCTGACAACGCCAGGTGCACGCCGACGACATCGTGACCCGCATCGACCATCCTCGCGGCGGCCACCGACGAGTCGACGCCGCCGCTCATTGCGACGAGCACCCTCATTGCTCGGCTGCTCCCGCGCTGGCCAGGGCGGCCTGGCGCGCACGCTCGACTGCGGCGGGCAGTACCGCCAGCGCGGCGTCCACGTCGGCCTCGGTGCTCGTGTGGCCCAACGACAATCGCAGCGAACCGCGTGCGCTGGCCGGGTCGGCGCCCATCGCGAGGAGCACATGCGACGGCTGGGCCACCCCGGCCGTACACGCAGAACCGGTCGAGCATTCGACGCCCTTGGCGTCCATCAGCATCAGCAGCGAATCGCCTTCGCAGCCGCGGAAGGTGAAGTGTGTGTTGCCGGGCAGGCGGGCATCACCGGTGGCGCCGTTGAGGTACACGTCATCGATCGTGGACAGCACGCCGTCGATGAGCCGATCGCGCAAAATCTGCACGCGAGCACTGTTGGTGGCCAGACCATCGATCGCCACCTTGGCTGCGGCGGCCATTGCGACCGCTCCGGCGACATCCGGTGTGCCGGAACGGACGTCGCGCTCCTGACCACCTCCGTGCAGCAGCGGCACGCAACTGGTGTCGCGGCGCAGCAGCAGCGCGCCGACACCCGTGGGGCCGCCGAACTTGTGGGCCGCCACACTCATCGCCGACAGCCCGCTCGCCACGAATTCGACTGGAATCTGGCCGACTGCCTGGACCGCGTCGCTGTGCATCGGCACATCGAATTCTGCTGCGACGGTTGTTAATTCGGTGATCGGCATGATGGTGCCGACCTCGTTGTTGCCCCACATTATCGACACCAGCGCGACGTCGTCGTTGGCCTCGAGCACTTCTCGAAGCGTGGCGGGGGCAACGGAGCCGTCCTCACCGACCGGCAGCCAGGTGACCTCCGCGCCCTCGTGCTCGACGAGCCACTGCACCGCGTCGAGCACCGCATGGTGCTCGATAGGGGTCGTGACGATGCGTCGACGCCGCGCGTCGGCGTCGCGCCGGGCCCAGTAGATGCCCTTTACGGCCAGGTTGTCGCTCTCGGTGCCGCCGGCGGTGAAGATCACCTCCGACGGGCGAGCGCCGAGCAGGTGCGCCAGCGACTCGCGGGCCTCCTCCATCCGGCGGCGCGCGACGCGGCCCGTGCCGTGCAATGAGGACGCATTGCCGACCGTCGCAAGCACAGCCGTCATCGCCTCGATGGCAGCAGGGTGCATCGGGGTGGTGGCGGCGTGATCGAGGTAGACCGTCTTGTGCGAGGCCATAACCGTTCCATGCTAACCGCCATGGACCGGCGTGCCCGAATCTGAGGTCAGGCCACCAGGGCGTGACCGTGGCCTCGCCGCGAAGCGTTACCGCGGACCGCGGCTTCGCACCGGGCCGCCAGATCTCGCCGCGAGGTTCCTGGCAGCTGCAGTGACTCGACCTGCACATGGACGACCGTGCGACGGGCCGTGACCAGCCTGCTGATCGAGGTCATCAAGGTGTCGTCGCCGACAAACGCGGCCAACGTCGACCGACTGCCATCGCGATGGTGATAGCTCAGCCGCAGCGGTTGCACCGGCCTGCCCGCGTCCACGGCGGCCTGGAACATCGCCGGGCGGAACGGGCCGTAGGCCAGCCCGCACCAGGTCGTCCCCTCGGGAAAGGCGACGACCGTCTGGCCCGCGCGCAGCCGTCCCGCGACGGCGCCGACCACGTCGGGCAGGCGCCGCAGCTGCTCCCGTTCGATCGGGATGACCTTCATCAGGCGCGCCGCAATGCCGAGACCGGGCCAGCTGATCAGTTCGGCCTTGGCGACGAATGAGCCGGGCATGACGGCGCCGATCGCGAAGATGTCCACCCAGGACACGTGGCCGCTGACCACCAGCACACCGCGCAGGTTGCGAATCGGGCCGCCGGACACCGTGATTCGCACACCGAGGCAGCGCAGCATCATTCGGCAGTAGCCCCGTTGGATGTGCGAACGACCCGGCAGCGGGATGGCCAGCATTGGCAGCGCGGAGAGCAAGAGCACCGCGAAGGTCGCCCGCACCGCGATCCGCCACGCGACGACCACCGAGTGACCGGCCGCGGCGTCGGTGTGCACACAGCTGGAGTCGCAGGTCGCGCGCGGCACCCAGGGGTGGTCGGCGCTCACGCTGACATCCCCTCGGCCATCGCGGCCGCCGCCCCGACCGACCGCAGCCTGCGTAGGTAACGGGTGTCGGCCTGGCGTTTGTCCAGCAGGGCAGGGAAATCGCCGACCCCGAAGTCGGGATCGTGGGCCGGTTCGCCACATACCTGGGCACCGAGCCGCAGGTAGCCGCGCATCAACGGCGGCACGCTGACCCGCCCCGGCGGGTCGATGTCGTCGAGGTCTCTGCCGTCGAGCGTCACCGGCCGGTACGGGTACACGGTGTACTCCGCCGGCGCGGCGTGCCTGCGCCGCACGAAATCGCGTACACCGCGGATCTGGCTGCCCGCCAACTCGTCGTCAGAGCCCTGGACGGGCACGGACACACAGCCGGTGACGTAGTCGTACCCGCAGCGGTCCAGATAGGCCAGGATGCCCGCCCACATCAGCAGCACCACACCACCGTTGCGGTGGTCCTCGCGTACCACGGCGCGGCCCATTTCGACCAGCGACGGCCGCAACGCGTCAAGGCCCGTTACGTCGAATTCCGTTGCGGTGTAAAGACCTCCGGCGGCGATGGCTCCCGGCGGCGGCAACATCCGGTAGCAGCCCACCATTTCACCGGAGTTGTCCTCGCGGACCAGCAGGTGATCGCAGTATTCGTCGAAGCGGTCGGCATCCAGCCCATCGGTGGCCCCGGCCAGGACGAACCCCGGCTCGGAGGTGAACACATCGTGACGAAGGCGCTGCGCGGCCTCGATCAGCGCAGGGTCGGTGGACAACATCAGCGTGTAGCGAGGCGTGTCTGTTGACAGGGTCGGCGGATCTGCGGCGATGAGTACAGAAGCAGTGCTCATGGCTGCACGGTCGCCCAGCCGCATCTCGGGACGGCATCGTGGCGGTGACGTGTCCGTGAGCGCTAGGTGACGACTTGGGCGATCGCACCTCAGCTGTCGAGGAACACCACGTTCGTGTCGACCGGATTGCGCGGAACCGTGAGGCTGTTGGCCGGGAAAGCGGGGTCCGGGTAGCCGATCGACATCCCGCAGAGCACGGTGAGCTCGTCCGGTATGCCCAGGTGCTCCCGAAGGATGTCAGGGTAGGCCGCGATCGACACCTGCACACAGGAGCCGAGACCGCGTTCGGTCAGGGCCAGCACGAAGGTCTGCAGGAACATTCCCACGCCTAGCGCGTCGACCAGCCCCAGATCGCGGTGCATGCACACCGCGGCGCCCACAGGTGCGCGGAAGAACTCCCAGTTACGCAGCTGGGCCAGCCGACGGGCATCCGCGTCGTGACGCGCGATGCCCATCGAGCCGTACACCAGTGCGCCGAGTTCGCGCCGCAACGGAAGGAAAGTCTCCGGCAGACCCGTGGTCACCGGAAGTTCGACTGCGGCCTCCTCGAGAAGCGCCTCGACCAACCGGTCGCGACGCGGTCCCGATGCGATGAACACCCGCCACGGCTGGACATTGGAGTTCGACGGCGCGCGCATCGCAAGAGACAGCGCGTCTTCGAGCAGTTCGCGTGATACTGGCTTGTCGCGCAGGAACAGCCGCGTCGATCTGCGTTCCCTGACGACCTTGTCCAATTCGGTCATGGACGTTGGACACGCCTGTCTTTGCGTTGTTCCAGCTCATCCTCGTCGACGACGACGAGCATCGGCTGGCCTGGCGCACACACCATCGTGACGAGGAACCGCAGCCGGATATCGGAGCGGTTGTTGGCGTCCGAATAGTGGATGACGTCGCCGCCCGGCTCCCAGAACGCCTCGCCGGCCTTGATCACTCGCGGCGCTTCGCCTTCCAGCTCGAAGAGCATCTCGCCTTCCAGCACGTAGCCGAACGACGGCCCGCCCGGATGACGATGCGGCGGAGCACCCGCGCTTCCGGCAGGCCACTCGATGATCATGGTCATCACCTCGGCGTCGGGGGGGATGAACGGCGGTGTGACGGTCTGGATCGTCGTGATGGCCTTCATCAAATCGGCGTTGTCGAACATCGTTTCTCCTCAGTTGAAGTCAATGGAAGCGGACCGTGCCCAGCACGGCATCGTCGCCGGTGACCAGGCTCGTCTCGGTGAGCCGCGTGCCGAAGTAAGTGGCTTGCAGGTCGACAACGACCGTCTTGTCGCTGCCCTGCTTGGCCAGCACGCTGCGGGCGAGGTCGGCGAACGAGATCTTGTCCGGCCCACCGATGTTGACCACACCGTCGCGCGGGGACCCCGCCGCCACGCGGGCCACTTCGGCGGCGACGTCGTCGGCGGCGATCGGCTGAATCAGCGCATCGGGTGCTCGCACTTCATCGCCCACGTCGAGTGATCCGACGATGGCGGCGGCGAACTCCTGGAACTGGGTCGCCCGCACGATCGTGTACGGCAGACCCGATTCGGCGATCGCCTTCTCCTGCACCACCTTTGCGCGCATGTAGCCGCTCTCGGGTAAACCGTCGACCCCGACGATCGACAGGGCCACGTAGTGGCGGACCCCCGTCTGCTTCGCGGCCGCCGCCAGGTTCGCCGACGAGCGGGTGAAGAAGTCCATCACCGGGCCGTCGTCGAACGACGGTGAATTGGTCAGGTCGACGAGCGCGTCCGCGCCCGCCAGCGCGTCGGCAAGCCCCTCGCCGGTGAGCACGTCGGCACCCGAGGCGCGCGACGCGGCGACCACGTCGTGCCCAGCCTCATTGAGGAGGTCGACGACCTTCGAACCGATCAAACCGGTGGCTCCGAAAACTGTGATCTTCATGCGTCCAGACTGACGCTTCGCCGCCCGTATTCGAACCCTTGAAAGTCCGTAGTCTGGGCGCGGCACGCAAAACCCCCGAACACCGGTGACCGGGGGCTTTGCGCGAGAAAACTAACCCTTGCGGGCCTTGACCGCCTCGGTCAGCTGCGGCGCGACCTTGAACAGGTCGCCGACGACGCCGAGGTCCGCGATCTCGAAGATCGGCGCCTCTTCGTCCTTGTTCACCGCGATGATCGTCTTCGACGTCTGCATGCCGGCGCGGTGCTGGATCGCCCCGGAGATGCCCAGCGCGATGTACAGCTGCGGCGACACGGTCTTACCGGTCTGGCCCACCTGGAACTGCCCCGGGTAGTAGCCGGAGTCGACGGCGGCGCGCGACGCACCGACGGCGGCGCCGAGCGAGTCGGCCAGATCCTCGACGACCTTGAAGTTCTCGGCGCTGCCGACACCACGGCCGCCGGAGACCACGACGGTGGCCTCGGTGAGCTCCGGACGATCGCCTGCGACGGCGGGCTCCCGCTTGGTGATCTTGGTCGCGTTCTCGGCCTGCGCCGGCACCTCGACGTTGACGACCTCGCCTGCGCCCGCTGCGGGCTCGGCCTCGATCGCGCCGGGACGCACGGTGATCACCGGGGTCTCACCGGTGGCCTCGGCCTCGACGGTGAACGCGCCACCGAAGATCGAGTGGACCGCCTTGGCGCCCTCCTTGACGTCGACGACGTCCACCAGCAGGCCAGAGCCGATGCGGGCGGCCAGTCGGCCCCCGATCTCCTTGCCGTCGGCGCTGGCGGCCAACAGCACACCGGCAGGCGTGGCCGACTCCACGAGCGAGGCCAGCACGTCCACGTACGGGGTGATCAGGTAGTTCTCCGCGTCGTCGGCCTCGGCGACGTAGATCTTGGCGGCGCCCGCCTCCTTCAGCCCGTCGGTCAGCGACGCGGCCGTGCCCGGCTTGCCGATGACGACGGCGGAGGGCTCGCCCAACTTGCGGGCGGCGGTGATCAGTTCGGCGGTGACCTTCTTCGGCGCGCCGTCGGCGTGCTCAACGAGCACAAGTACTTCAGCCATTTATCTTCAGTGTCTTTCGGGTCTCTGTGGGGCTATCGGCTAGATGATCTTTTGAGCAACCAGGTACTCGGCGACCTTGGTGCCGCCGTCACCCTCGTCGGTGACCTTCTCGCCCGCGGTCTTCGGCGGCTTCGGAGTCGACGCAGTCACCTTGGTACCGGCGTTGGCGACGCCCACCTCGTCGGTCTCGACACCAATCTCGGCCAGCGTCAGCGTCGTCACTTCCTTCTTCTTCGCGGCCATGATGCCCTTGAAGGACGGAAAGCGCGGCTCGTTGATCTTCTCGTTGACCGACACCACCGCAGGCAGCGACGCCTCGACAGTGAACACGCCATCATCGGTCTCACGCTCACCGGTGACCTTGCCGCCCTCGACGGACACCTTGCGCAGGTGGGTCAGCTGGGGCAGGCCCAGGTATTCGGCGATCACCGCGGGAACCGCGCCGCCGACACCGTCGGTGGCCTCATTGCCCGCGATGACCAGTTCGGTGCCCTCGATGGTGCCCAGCGCGCGGGCCAGTGCCCAGCCGGTCTGGACCAGGTCGGAGCCGTGCAGGCCGTCGTCGAGGACGTGCACCGCCTTGTCGGCGCCCATCGACAACGCCTTGCGGATGGCCTCGGTCGCACGTTGGGGGCCCGCTGTGAGCACCGTCACAGTGCTCTCGGTGCCGTTGGCGGCTTCCTTCTCCTTGATCAGCAGCGCCTCTTCGACGGCGCGCTCGTTGATCTCGTCGAGCACCGCGTCGGCGGCCTCACGGTCGAGCGTGAAATCGCCATCCGTCAGCTTGCGCTCCGACCACGTGTCTGGGACCTGTTTGATCAGGACCACGATGTTCGTCATGACTCTGGTTCGTCCTCCTCGGAGAGGCCGGGCGGCCGGCCTGCATTACCACGTTTGAAGCAACTACCACCATGTTACTCGCGGGTAACTTTTGGTGGTTCGCACGAACACCATAGCTGGTCGAAGTTTGCGTACTAGCAGCCCGTAGTCGGTGAACCTTCGCCATTGGGCCGATCCGCGTTAGCCTGCCTAGCAATGAGCGCCTCATTCGTTACCAACGGTCCGCTTGGGGACGATGCGTTGCCCCTTACGGGCGAACGCACGATCCCTGGGCTGGCGGAGGAGAACTACTGGTTCCGTCGCCATGAGGTCGTCTACGAGCGACTGGCCAGTCGTTGCGTCGGACTCGACGTGCTCGAGGCCGGCTGCGGCGAGGGTTACGGAGCCGACCTGATCGCTGGTGTGGCACGCCGGGTGATCGGGCTGGATTACGACGAGTCGGCCGTCGCGCATGTACGGGCCCGGTATCCGCGGGTGGAGATGCGGCACGGGAATCTCGCCGAGCTCCCGCTGGCCGACGGCGAGGTCGATGTGGTGGTCAACTTCCAGGTCATCGAACACCTTTGGGATCAGGGGCAATTCGTGGCCGAGTGCGCTCGCGTACTCCGGCCCGGCGGCGTGCTGCTGGTGTCCACACCAAATCGGATTACCTTCTCCCCCGGCCGTGACACCCCGATCAACCCGTTCCACACCCGCGAACTCAACGCCGACGAGCTGACCGAACTGCTGACAACCGCGGGCTTTTCGGTCGAGTCGATGCTGGGCGTTTTTCATGGCGAGGGTCTTCAAGAGCTCGACGCTCGACACGGCGGCTCGATCATCGACGCCCAGATCGCCCGCGCGCTGGCCGACGCACCCTGGTCCGACGATCTGCTCGCCGACGTCGCCGCAGTGACCGCCGCCGACTTCGAGCTCATCGACGCACGGGACCGCGACATCGACAACAGTCTCGACCTGGTCGTGATCGCGGTGCGGCCGTGACACGGTCCGAGCCCGTACCCGGGCTGTTCACCCTCGTCCTGCACACGCACCTGCCGTGGCTGGCCCATCACGGCCGGTGGCCGGTCGGCGAGGAGTGGCTTTATCAGTCGTGGTCGGCCGCGTATCTGCCACTGATGCGGGTACTGCGCACGCTTGCCGACGAAGAGCGCAGGCACGTGGTGACGCTGGGCATGACGCCGGTCGTCACCGCGCAGCTCGACGACCCCTACTGCCTGTCGGGCATGTACCACTGGCTGGCCAACTGGCAGTTGCGGGCGTTGGAGGCCACGACGCTGCGTGACCCGTTGCGGGAGTTCGGAATTCGCGAGCACGCCGAGGCAGGCCACGCACTCGAGGAGTTCGCCACACTGTGGCGACACGGCGGAAGTCCACTGCTGCGCGGGCTGATCGACGCAGGCACCATCGAACTGCTCGGCGGTCCGTTGTCGCATCCGTTCCAGCCACTGCTCAACCCGCGGTTGCGCGAATTTGCGTTGCGCGCGGGTCTCGCCGATGCCGCTCTGCGGTTCGCACACACACCGACCGGCATCTGGGCACCGGAGTGCGCATATGCGCCGGGCATGGAAATCGATTACGCCGCAGCGGGTGTCGGACACTTCATGGTCGACGGCCCGTCGCTGCACGGCGACACCGCCTTGGGGCGACCGGTCGCCGCCTCCGACGTCGTCGCCTTCGGCCGCGATCTGCAGGTCAGCTATCGGGTGTGGTCGCCGAAGTCCGGCTACCCCGGCCACGCGGCGTACCGCGACTTCCACACCTACGATCACGTCACCGGCCTCAAGCCGGCCCGTGTCACCGGCCGCAACGTGTCGTCGGATGCCAAGGCGCCCTACGACCCTGAGCGCGCGGACCGCGCGGTCGACATGCATGTCGCCGACTTCGTCGGGGTGGTGCGCGAACGGTTGATCAGCGAATCGGAACGGATCGGCAGGCCGGCCCACGTGGTGGCGGCGTTCGACACCGAACTTTTCGGGCATTGGTGGTACGAGGGCCCGGTGTGGCTCGAACGGGTGGTGCGCGCGCTGCCCGCCGCGGGCGTGCGAGTCGGCACTCTTTCCGATGCGGTGGCCGACGGATTCGTCGGCACTCCCGTCGAATTGCCGCCCAGCTCTTGGGGTTCGGGCAAGGACTGGCAGGTGTGGGCGGGCGAGAAGGTTGCCGATCTGGTTCAGCTCAACGCCGAGGTCGTCGACACCGCGCTGACCACCGTGGACAAGGCACTCGGCGAGACCGACGCACCGCCGGCCCGCAACTTCGTCGCCGACCAGATCCTGCGCGAAACGCTGCTCACGGTGTCCAGCGACTGGCCGTTCATGGTGAGCAAGGACTCCGCCGCCGACTACGCGCGCTACCGAGCGCACCTGCATGCGCACGCCACACGGGAGATCGCGGGCGCGCTTGCATCCGGCCGCAACGAGCACGCGCGCCGCCTGGCCGACGGCTGGAACCGCGCCGACGATTTGTTCGGCGCGCTCGACGCAAGGCGCCTGCCTCGATGAAAGTCCTCCTCCCCTTCCCCGCGAGTGACCGTGTTTGCGCACGACACGCCGCAAATTGTTGGCATTTTGAGGTCGTCCCCTGCTTGCGCGTGGGCCCACGCCCAGGGGTGAGCGGCCCGTGAAAGTCCTGATGGTCTCGTGGGAGTACCCGCCGGTGGTGGTCGGCGGCCTCGGCCGACACGTCTACGAACTGGCGACAGCGCTGGCGGCGGGCGGCCACGAGGTCGTGGTGCTCAGCCGGCGCCCCAGCGGCACCGACCCGAGCACGCATCCATCGACCGACGAAATCGCCGAGGGCGTAAGGGTTGTCGCGGCCGCGCAGGACCCGCATGAGTTCGACTTCGGCGCCGACATGATGGCGTGGACGCTGGCCATGGGGCATTCGATGGTCCGCGCCGGGCTGGCCATCAAGGACCAGCGTAATCGGCCGTGGCGGCCCGACGTCGTGCATGCACACGACTGGCTGGTCGCGCATCCGGCGATCGCTCTCGCCGAATACTTCGACGTCCCACTGGTTTCCACCATCCACGCCACCGAGGCAGGCAGGCATTCGGGCTGGGTCTCGGGTCCGATCAGCCGCCAGGTGCACGCCGTCGAATCGTGGCTCGCTCACGAATCCGATTCGCTCATCACCTGTTCGGCGTCAATGAGCGATGAGATCACCGAGTTGTTCGGCCCGGGCCTTGCGGAGACCCGCGTCATTCGCAACGGAATCGACGCTGCGCTGTGGCCATTCGCGCGACGCCAACCTCGAACCGGACCTGCGCAATTGATGTACCTGGGCCGGCTCGAGTACGAGAAGGGCATACACGACGCGATCGCCGCGCTGCCCCGCATCAGGCGCACCCACCCCGGTACGACATTGACGATCGCGGGTGACGGCACACAACTCGACTGGCTCGTCGAGCAGGCGCGAAAGCACAAGGTACTCAAGGCCACAACGTTCGTGGGCAGGCTCGACCATAAGGGGCTTCTGCGGCTGCTGCACACCGCCGACGCATGCGTGTTGCCCAGCCATTACGAACCGTTCGGCATCGTCGCGCTCGAGGCAGCCGCCACCGGCGTCCCGCTCGTCACCTCCAACGTCGGCGGCCTCGGTGAGGCGGTCATCAACGGGCAGACCGGAATGTCGTACGCACCACGCGACGTCGCAGGGTTGGCCGCGGCAGTGCGCGCCGTGCTGGACCATCCCGATGCCACACAGCAGAGAGCGATCGCCGCCCGCGAACGGCTCACCTCCGACTTCGACTGGCACACTGTCGCGAGCGAGACCGCGCAGGTCTACCTCGCCGCCAAACGCGGCGAACGCGAACCGCACCGGCGGCGCGTCATCGTCGAACACGCACTGCCCGACCGCTGAATAATTCGACCGGCATCGAATCATTCCGGCCCTAGCGTGCGGGCATGGACACGAAAAGGTTCAGCCTCGACACCGCGTTGACCCTCATCGCTGCCTACCTGGGACTCTTCGTCGGACTCATCGACGCCAACGCGATCAACCTCGCACTGCCCGCAGTCCGAAACGACCTCGGCGGCGGCATCTCCGGCGCGCAATGGACGATCGACGCCTACAACATCACCTTCGCCGCCGTCCTGTTGACAGCCGGGTCGCTGGGTGACCGATTCGGCAGGCGCACGGTCTTGCGCGTCGGATTGTTGACGTTCGTTGCCGCCTCGCTGGTATGCGCGGCGGCCCCGTCACTTCCGCTGCTGTTGGCCGCCCGCGCCGTCCAGGGCGTGGGCGCGGCGCTGATGCTCCCCCAAGGGTTGGCCATCACCGCAGCCGCGTTTCCGGACCCGGTCGAGCGCGGCAGAGCGACGGCCGCATGGGCGATGGCCGCCGCGATGAGCACCGCGATCGGCCCCATCCTCGGCGGCGTGCTCACCGACACCATCGGCTGGCGCTACATCTTCTGGCTGAATGCGCCGGTCGGCGTGATCGCGCTGCTGATGACCTACCGCTACCTGCCCGAGTCGCGCGACCCCGATGCGGCGAGCATCGACGTTCCCGGCCAGACACTGGCCATGGTGGGGCTCGGCACGCTGACCATCGTGCTCGTCGAGGGCCGGACGCTGTCACCGCTGTGGACCGTCGCCCTTGGCGCCGCCGCGGTGGCAGGCATCGGCGCGTTCGTCGGCAGCCAGCGACGGGTGAGGCATCCGATGCTTCCGCTGGACCTGTTTCGCAACCGCAGGCTCGTCGCCGCGCTGATCGCGACCTTTGCGATGACCTTCGGCATCTACGGGCTGCTGCTGGTGAACAGCTTCGCCTTCCAACAACAACGGGGCGCGAGCGCGTTGGCCACCGCGTTGTGGTTCCTGCCGATGCCGCTGACGTACCTGTTCTTCATCCCGGTGGTCAACTCGCTGGCCCACCGCACAGGTCCGCGGCTGCCGATGACGGCCGGGTTGGCCCTCATGGCGGCAGGCATGGCGGTCTACGCCGCGGCGGGACCGCACGCCGAGGTGTGGCTGCTCGAGCTGTCGTTCGTGCTCGCAGGCGCAGGCCTGGCGCTCAACACCGGTCCCGCGGTCGGGCTGGCGATGTCAGCGGTGCCGGTGCGGCGGGCGGGTCTGGCTTCGGGCGTAGTGAACCTGGCGCGCCTGGTGGGTATCACTGTCGGTGTCGCGGTGTTGGGTAGTGCCATGGCGGCCATCGGAGGCGCCGACAGCGCGCGCATCGCGACCATGCTGGGCGGGCTGGTCCAGTTGGCCGGCGCGGCAGTCGCGTTCCGCTGGTCCGAAGCGCCTGCCCCGCTGCGGGAGGAGGTTTGTCATGCGTAACGCTGCCGAGCTGCCGACGGGCGGCGACGCCGATATCGCCGCGCTGGCCTCGTTGCTGGCCGACCCGGCACGGTGCAAGGTCCTGCTCGCGCTCGACGACGGCCGGGCGCTGCCCGCCAGCGTGCTCGCCGACGAAGCGGGCGTCGGCAGGCCGACCGCCAGCAGCCATCTCGGCAAGCTGACCGACGCCGGGCTGCTGACCGTGGAGACCCATGGCAGGCATCGCTACTACCGGCTGGCCGGTCCCGAAGTCGGCGAGTTGCTCGAACATCTGGTTCGTCTCGCACCGCCACGGCCGGTCAGATCGCTGCGGGAGGGCACCCGTGCGGCACGCCTGCGCTCGGCGCGAACCTGCTACGACCACTTGGCGGGCAGGCTCGGCGTGGCTGTCATGGGGTGCCTGCTGGATCGCGAGGCGCTGGTCGGCGGCGACGGCCGCTACGATCCACACCGCGACAGCCATGACGCGTTGAGCAGCCCCGGCCACGACCTCCGGTATGAGCTGACCGACACCGGGCGGGGTTTCCTAACGGGCGTAGGTGTGGAAATACCAACGGGCAAAAGGCCACTCGTGCGCTACTGCGTGGACTGGACCGAGCAGCGCCATCACCTGTCCGGTGGGCTGGGCCGCGCCGTGTTCGATCGTTTCCTGTCCGCGGGCTGGGTGAAACGGGTGCCGCGTGGGCGGGCGCTCTTGGTCACCGATGACGGCCGCGCCGTGCTGGCCGACGTATTCGACATCGACTGGAGCGGCTGAGTCACGACGGTTTCATCGTACGTCTGGTGAGAGCCGCAGTCTTCAATATCAGCTTGCACAACAAGCGATCACAGTTGTTCGATCGCTGTTTCGTCCGGCGTCAGCCCACGATTTCGACTTGGCGGGTACCACCCAAGCTGCACGGCGCGCTCGCTGAGCGAGGCCATGGCGACCGACCGGGCAGCACCTCCACGGCTCGATGCCGGACGGAAATCACCGCGCCCTCCGCTTGGACGCGGACTTGCCGCGACGTGCGTCCGTGTCACGGTGCCCATTCACCAATACCCCGGCGCAGCCGAACACCACAGCACCGAGGATGGCCGATGCCAACACGATGATAACTGCCGTCGTCTCCGAGATAGCCACGGCAACAAACCAACCCGTAGCCGCACCGATGATTCCAAGGGCCGTGAGTTCGGGCCACCGGTAGCCGTTGGTCCACCGGAGAGCCAGCAGCGGCAAAAACAACGTCGCCGACGCAACCAAGACCATCACCGCTGCCAGAACAGATCCGGGTGCTGTCACCTGTGCTCCTAGCGCACTGGCGACGCCTAAGGTACCCAGCGACGCGGCGATCAGGCTGGTCTGCAGCACCGTCAGCCAGTTGGCGGTTCGGGCATGCACCGCCGCCAGCTGTTGCAGGCGAAGCTCGGTGACCTTCTGCCCCTCGGCGACGCGCTCGCGACGCGACTCCAGATACACGATCTCGTGCTGCACGCGGTGGCCGAGCCATTCGGCGAGTTCCACCTCGCGAGCGAACGGCGACACGTTGGATTTGGCGGTGTCGATCTGCGTAGGTGCGTAAGCACGCAGGTTGTGTGCCGCGATTTCGACCGTCTGTCGCAGATCGCGCATGTTGGTGATAGACATGAGAAGGCCTGCAGAATCGCCCTGTGCACGGCTCAGTCGGCTTTGTGCGTCGATCAGCTCGTCGGCTGCAGCGCCGGCCACCTCAAAGCGCTTGTGCAACGCGAATAATTCGGCAAGCTGCGTGTCGAGCGCGTCTTCTTGCTTGCGCACATCTGCGATCCCGTCCTGAAAGACACCGACCTCGAACCGAAGCTTGCTGGCGTGCATGAAATAGCGCAGCATCGGGCCGGCGTCGTCCCTCGTCCCGGTGAACCAGCACCATTCACCGAACACCGACGCAGCGGAGGGGTCGGCCAGCGCCACCACACACCGCGCACGGGGTGTCATCTCAATGTCCCACACCGCAATCCCGGGTTGGAATACAGCAGACAGTTCGAAGCCTGACCCGGCGTGGGCGGCGAGTACCTTGTGAGCGGAATCCGCTCCGGCGACTTGCAATTCGGAGGCATTCTCATCAGCGACACCCGTAAAGACATGTGTGGCACCGAAAACACCAGCGAGATCGACATTGTCCGCGGCGTGACGCCATCGCCGGGACAAATCGATCCAGGCATCGCCGTCTCCGGCCGCGGTCGCATCGGGCCCCAGCCGCACGGCCACAGCAGCGACGTCATGTGCCGTGAAGGCAATCGCGGTGTCGCGCCCTCCCGGATTGGTTTTCGCTCCGACCACCTTCAACCACACGTCATCCGTTGGCAGCTCAGCCGGAAGCTGCACGGGGAGTTCGGCGTCAACAGGCTGGGTGATGCCGAGCGCCGAAGCCGTCGCCCATGTCTTGGCCAAACCGTGCTCAGCGTTGCCCGCACCGTGCGAGAGCGGTCCGAACACCAGCACATACAGAGTCGGGTGGGTGATCGTTATCGTCACGATGCACCGCCGTACTCAACGAGACGCATCACGGTTCGATTCGCGAACTCCACAACCTCTTTCGGTGCGGGCAGCGCATCCGGCGGACCGTTCTGCCTGTCGGCGATCGCCTCCACATGAGCGGGAGTCGATGACGACCGGGATCGACGTCGCAGCAGCCCCACCGCGATGAGGACGATGATTGCAAGCGTGAGAAGACAGGCCGCGAACACCCAGTTCCTCGCCTCGGACGCGGCCGAATCAAACGGCGGCGCTTCGGTTGTCGGGCGAGTCGGGCTCGCCGAGCCGGGTGTGAGTGTTTCGGTCGGCGTGAGCGTTTGAGTCTGCGGCGCGGTCGTCTCGCGTGTTCCCGGATATTGTGTCGGCCGTATGAGTGTGGTGGTTTGCCCGGACGGTGGGCTGACTTGATGAGCGGTCGAATTCACCAAGAGGGTGACGAGAAAGCCAGCTGCGACAAGGATTCCAATCATGCAGGCAGCTATGGCCACGATCCGTCCGGAGCGTGAGGCTCTGCGCCGCTGGCCCCCCGTGGGTGGCGATGGGGCCGGATAAGACGCCGACTCCGACCGAGGCAGCCGGCGAGGCGGTGGTGCCGGCGTGCGGTGCGCCGATGTAGGCGAGTAGGACGACGCATCATGTTGTGATCTCCTCGATGGACCCAACGAGGGTGCACGGTCGGGATTTCGCCGAGGGCCTAACCCAATACGGTGCAGATCGTCGAGAGCGGTACGCAACGCTGCTGCATCGTCCGCGCCGACGGCACAGTCGATGCTAGCCAGGTAGCCGCGGACGAACGGCCACGCCCGCGGAGGTAGCTCGATGCGCCCGACACTGTCGAGTGTCAACCTGGCCTCGTCCACCAAATCGCCGGGCAAGCGACCCGCCATGGCCGGATGCTACTTCCGTTCGTAGGGCGTTCACCTGGGAAATCGCAGACTTCACGTTAGGCGCCAAATGGCCTGGCTCCAGGGCGTCCCCGAACGTTCCTTACCGCTCGAGAATTCGCCAAAATTTCGAGCGGTAAGGAACGTTCGACGGGAACCTAGCGGTTGGCCTTCTTGCGTTCGATGTCGGCCAGCGCCGCCGCCAACTCCGCGCGCTGGGCCGCCGACGTCTCCCACGCCAGCTGCCGGTTCTTGACGACCTTCGCAGGCGCGCCGACGGCGATCGAAAAGTCGGGAACGTCACCCTTGACCACTGCGTGCGACCCCAGCACGCACCCGCGGCCGATCGTGGTGTTGCGCAGGATGGTGACCTTGGTGGCGATCCACGTGTCCGGCCCGATCCGCACCGGGCCCTTGATGATGCCCTGGTCCTTGATCGGCACGTTGATGTCGTCCATTCTGTGGTCGAAGTCGCACACGTAGACCCAGTCCGCCATCAGCACCGAATCGCCCAGCTCGATGTCGAGGTAGGTGTTGATGACGTTGTCACGACCGAGCACGACCTTGTCGCCGAACCGCAACGAGCCCTCGTGGCAACGGATCGTGTTCTTGTCGCCGATGTGCACCCACCGGCCGATCTCCATCGTCGCCAGCTCGGGCGTCGACTGGATCTCGACGCCTTTGCCGAGGAAGACCATGCCGCGAGTGATGATGTGCGGGTTGGCCAGCTTGAACTTCAGCAATCGCCAATAGCGCACCAAATACCAGGGCGTATAGGCCTTGTTGGCGATCACCCACCGCAAAGAAGCGAGGGTCAGGAACTTGGCCTGGCGCGGATCACGCAGCCGGGACCCCCGCCAGCGCTTGTGTAGCGGCGCGCCCCACATCGTCGTCATGGCCGGAAAGCCTACGCGAGCGCTCACACACTGAGCGGTTACCCTCACGTGGACCAAACGATAGGAACAGGAAAGGACCGAGTGTTCCGGCGATTGATCGTGCTGGCGTCAACGGCGCTGATCACGGGCGTAATGGCCGGTTGCGGGACCACCGATTCCTGGGTTGAGGCGCACGCGGCCGACGGCTGGCCCGCCCAGTACGGCGACGCAGCCAACAGCAGCTACTCGCCGGTGGCCGGTGCCGACGCGCTGCGGCTCGAGTGGCGACGTTCGGTCAAGGGTGACCTCGCCGCCCAGGTGGCCCTCGGGTCTTCGAGCTATCTGGCCATCAACGCGCAGTCGTCGGGCGGTTGCTCGCTGATGGTGTGGGAAACCGACAACAAGGCTCGCCAACGCTGGTGCACCCGGTTGTGGCAGGGCGGCGGGCTATCCAGCCCGTTGTTCGATGGGTTCGACAATCTCTACGTCGGCCAGCCCGGCGCGATGCTGTCCTTCCCGCCGACACAGTGGATCCGGTGGCGTCAGCCGGTTATCGGAATGCCCACCACCGCAAGGATTCTCACGCCCGGCCAGCTGCTGGTGGTCACGCACCTCGGGCAGGCGCTGGTATTCGACGCACAAAAGGGCATCGTCACCGGCACGATGGATCTGGTGGGTGGCCTCGATCCCACCGACTCCACTCGCGGGCTGGCCGATTGCCAGCCGGCAGGGAGAGGCTGCCCGGTGGCCGCGGCGCCGGCATTCTCGTCGGCCACCGACATTGTGGTGGTCAGCCTGTGGGGACCGAACGCGCCAGCGCCGAGCCTCGTCGGGCTTCGCTACCGTGCCGGCCAGACGCCGCCGATGACCCGCGAGTGGACCAGCGACGCGGTGGGCCAGGGCCCGATCTCCAGTCCAGTGCTATCCGCCGACGGGAAGACGGTCTACGTGAACGGCCGCGACGAACACCTCTGGGCGCTGAATACGGCGGACGGCAAGCCGAAATGGTCGGTGCCGCTGGACTATTTGGCACAGACGCCGCCGTCGGTGTCGCCAGACGGCCTGATCGTCGCCGGCGGCGGCCCAGGCGCCAAACTGGTCGCGGTCCGCGACGGCGGCGACCACGGCGACGTGCTGTGGACCCGCGACGACGTCGCGCCACTCTCGACATCGAGCCGTGCGGGCGGCAGCATCGCCTACACCGTCGCCAAGGACGGAGACAACGGGCAGGCGCTGCTCGTGTTCGATCCGGCGGACGGCCGCACCGTCAACAGTTACCCACTGCCGCAGGCGACCGGCTGGCCGGTCGGTGTGTCGGTCGGCCATGACCGCCGAATCGTCACCGCCACGAGCGACGGCCAGGTCTACGGCTTCGCGCCCGAGTAGGCCTACGCCAGCAGCGGCGCGACGGTCGCGCGTGGCAGCGACGCCTCTAGCGGACCCGCGGACTCCGCGAACAGCTCGCCCTGACCGAAGAAGAAGATCAGCGAGTCATCCGTCAGCGCGAAGTTCTGATACTTGGCCTGATCGAGCCCGACGCTGGGCGAGATGCCGTCGATCACCCCCTGCTGCTTCTGCAGGTACTGCTCGACGGCCGGGTAGATCACATCGAGCGGCTTGCTGCCAGGCTTGAACAAGGTGTCGAACGTGATCGGCGCCTTCTTTGCGAGATCCCAGTTGAAGGACTTGTACCACGTCTGCGGATGCGCACCGCCGACGTTCTGCCACATCGTCAAAACAACGCTCTGGGTGCCGGTGCTCGGCGAGCCCGACTGGTATCCGGTTCCCTTCGCGTCGAGCTCGTACGGCAGGTTGTACGAACCCGGCATCTCTGAGACGTTGACGAACCCGTCGCGGGCCTGGGTCAGGTATGAGGTAAGCGCCTGCTGGTCGGGGTAGTCGTTGGGGAACGTCATGTCCAGCGTGTAGGTGGCGTTCGCCGTGTGCACCGTGCAGATCCCGTCGTCCCCAACCGTGCCGGCCAGGTCCGCGCAGGCCGACTGCGCGTCAGCCGCCGATGTGCCCGTCAAGCAGGCCAGTACACCGGCCACCAGAGTCGCAGCCACCCTGAGAATGCGCATCGTCGGACGTCCTCGAGAGCCGGCACCGGCTTCGGCACCGGCGCATCACTGCCAGAGTACTGGCGCCTCACCGGGGGAGCGGAAAATATCAGCGCGAGGGGCGACAAATGAATGCCGTTGCCCGGCTTGCCGCCCCGGATCCGATGCGCGCGATGACGACCGAGGCCGGCTGCGATCCGCGCAGCCGCAGTCGCGCCCGCAACACGTCGGGGTCGACATTGACACCGCGCACGAGGATCTCGACCGCGCCGACGTCTCGCGCCGAAAGCGCCTGGCGCAGCCGCCGTTCGCTGTAGTTGAGCTCTTCGAGGACTTCGAACCCGCGCACATTCTCGGGCAGCCGGTCGCCGGTCAGGTAGGCGATCTCCAGGTCGAGCTGCCATAGCCCGTGGCGGGCGGCGTAGTGCCGCACCAGACCCGCGCGCACCACCGCGCCGTCGGGGTCGACGATCCACCGGCCTGCTGGCGCCACCGCGCAGTCGTCGGGATCGGCGTCGGTCACTCCTTCGCCGGTGTCCAGGATCGTCGCCCGGCGCGTCACGCCGTCCCCCGCCAGCCCCGCCGACCACAGGCAGGCCTCGCGCACGCTGCCTGCCAGCGAGGTCACTTCGATCTCGCCGCGCAATCCCAGCCGCGCCAGCCCGTCGAAATCGATTCCGGGAGCGGCCTTTACGACGAGATCCCGGCCCCGGTACACGTCCAGCAGCGCATCGAGCGCGGGCGCGTAGTCGCGGGGGTCGAACCGCCGCCTCCCGCCGCTTCGCCGAGAGGGGTCGACGAGGACGACGGTGTCGCGGGTGATCGGCCGCAGCGCGTCGGCGCGGCAGAGTTCGACACCGGGGACGTTGTGGCCTGCCATCGCGAGCCGGACCGGATCGATATCGCTGCCTACCACATAGGCAGCCGAATCCCGCAGTGCCGCAAGTTCGGTGCCGACGGAGCAAGTTGCGTCGTGAACCACGGCGCCTGTCAGCCGCCGAGCCCGGTGCTCGGCTACCGGTTCAGCGGTGGCCTGCTGCAGCGCCTCATCGGTGAACAGCCAGTCCGATGGGTCAGCGAACTTGACCGCCGCCTTTCGCCGCAGCAGCGTGGTCTCCACCAACACGGCGGCCCGTTCACCGAAACGGTCACGCGCAGAGGCGATCTCGGAAACCAACGCCGGGCCGGCGAGCCGGAACTCGTTGACCTCGCGCAGATCTCGGGCGCCCGCGTCCGACCGCAGGTAGGCGACGTCGTCGAGACCGAATGCTAGGACGGCTTGACCCCGGTGACCATGACGTTGTAGTACCAGCTCTTCGGCACGACGCGGCGCCAGAGGTTGTGGTCGATCCAGCTCAGCGTGATCCAGCTGTGGAACGCGAATTTGGCGTAGCCCCAGCCCAACCGGCCGGGCGGCACGGTGGCCTCGAGCGTGCGCAAAGGCCAGCCCAACATGGCGGCGGTGAACTCGGTCGTGGAGGTCGACACGTCGACGGCGCCGGCGCTGCGGGCCATCCGCTCCAAATCGGCGGGCGCGAATGTGTGCAGGTCGACGATCGCCTCAAGCGCTGCTGCGCGCGAGGACTCGTCGAGCTCGGCCTGCGGCCGGCGCCAACTACCCAGCCCCGGCAGCTTGGTGACGTTCGTCACCGCCCGCCACGTCAGCGTCGACAACGGGCGGGCATAGTTCTCACCTGCATTCGTCGGCTCACCCGCGAAGACGAAGCGGCCACCCGGCTTGAGCACGCGCACCACCTCGCGCAGGGACAGCTCGACGTCGGGGATGTGGTGCAGCACCGCGTGCCCGACCACGAGGTCGAAGGTGTCGTCGTCGTACGGAATGCCCTCCGCGTCGGCGACCCGGCCGTCGATCTCCAGCCCGAGGTTCTCGCCGTTGCGGGTGGCCACCTTGACCATGCCCGGTGACAGGTCGGTCACCGAGCCGCGCCGCGCGACGCCCGCCTGAATCAGGTTGAGCAGGAAGAACCCGCTGCCGCAGCCCAGCTCCAGCGCCCGGTCGTAGGGCAGCTCACGCAGCTCCTCGTCGGGCACCGTCGCGTCGAACAGATCGCGGGCGTAGTCCACGCAGCGCTTGTCGTAGCTGATGGACCACTTCTCGTCGTAGCTCTCGGCCTCCCAGTCGTGGTAGAGCACCTGGGCGAGCTTGGAGTCGTGGCGGGCGGCCTCCACCTGATCCGCAGTGGCGTGCG
>Ga0105243_10000499_pt1 | contig 40110 bp, 36 predicted proteins | sample KBSM34metaG_FD_81525 | JGI IMG/M metagenome (GOLD analysis project Ga0105243, IMG submission 81525) | Miscanthus rhizosphere microbial communities from Kellogg Biological Station, Michigan, USA - KBS M3-4 metaG | ecosystem: Host-associated > Plants > Roots > Rhizosphere > Soil | place... | reverse complement strand
TTGTAGGGCACCGTCAGCAGCTTGATCCACATGCCGATCAGCGGCAGGTTCAGCACGATCAGCATCGCGTTGCCGATCCACATCGAGGCGATCAGGCCCCAGAACAGCTCCGGGTTGCTGGTCATCACCTGCGGGCCGGGCTGGATGTTGTGGATGGTCATCGCGCCCACCATCAGCGCCATCACGGCGTTGGGCGGAATGCCCAGCGTCAGGAGCGGAATGAAGGAGGTCTGCGCGCCGGCGTTGTTGGCCGACTCGGGCGAGGCCACGCCGCGGATGTTGCCCTTGCCGAAGGGCACTTCGCCCGGGCGCATCTTGATCTTCTTTTCCAGCGCGTAGGCCGCAAAGGCCGCCAGCAGCGCACCGCCGCCGGGCAGGATGCCCAGGGCCGAGCCCAGCGCCGTGCCGCGCAGTACGGCGGGCGTCATGCGCTTGAAGTCGTCCTTGGTGGGCCACAGGCCCTTGACCTTGTGCGTGAACACCTCGCGCTCGTCGTCGGGCTGCGAGAGGTTGCCGATGATTTCGCCGTAGCCGAACACGCCCATGGCGATCACCACGAAGCCGATGCCGTCGGTGAGCTCGGGGATGTCGAAGCTGAAGCGCGCCACGCCCGAGTTCACGTCGGTGCCCACGATGCCCAGCAGCAGGCCCAGCACGATCATCGCCACCGCCTTGAGCAGCGAGCCCGAGGCCAGCACCACCGCGCCGATCAGGCCCAGCACCATCAGCGAGAAGTACTCGGCCGGGCCGAACTTGAAGGCCAGCTCGGTCAGCGGCGGCGCGAAGGCGGCCAGGATCAAGGTGCCGACGCAGCCCGCGAAGAAAGAGCCCAGGCCGGCCGCGGCCAGCGCGGGGCCTGCGCGGCCCTGCCTTGCCATCTGGTAGCCGTCGATGCAGGTGACCACCGAGGACGACTCCCCGGGCAGGTTCACCAGGATGGCGGTGGTCGAGCCGCCGTACTGGGCGCCGTAGTAGATGCCGGCCAGCATGATCAGCGCCGACACGGGCGGCAGCGCATAGGTGGCGGGCAGCAGCATCGCGATGGTCGCGACGGGGCCGATGCCCGGCAGCACGCCGATCAGCGTGCCCAGGATGCAGCCGACCAGGCAGTACAGCAGGTTGGTGAAGGTGAAGGCGACGCCGAAGCCGGTCGCCAGGTTGTGGAACAGTTCCATGGCGGTGTGCTCCTCAACCCGAAATGAACGTGGGCCAGACCTGGATCTGCAGCTTGAGCGCCCAGATGAAGGCCACATAGCTGCCGGCTGCCAGGATGGTCGCCAGCACCAGCACGTCGCGCAGCTTGAAGTGCTCGCCCGCCATGCTCGAGATGATCGTGAGCGCGTAGATCGCGATGATCATGCCCATCGCCGGCAGCCCGACGCTGGGCAGGCCCCCCAGCAGCACGCCGAAGGCCAGGTTGGCGCCGAGCACGAAGGCCAGCGGCTTCCAGGCCCATTTGCCGATCTTGTCGCCGTCGGCGCTCTCGACCACCATGGCCTGGAACATGATCAGCGCGCCCAGCAGCGCCAGCAGGATGCCCAGCATCAGCGGGAAGTACCCCGGCCCCATGCGGGCGCCGTCGCCGATGGTGTAGGTGGTGGCGCCGATGGCGAACGCGCCACCGACGGCGGCGAACATGACTCCTGAGAAGAAGTCCGCCTGTCTCTTGATTTTCATTGTCTCGACCCTCTGTTTTCGAAGGGACGAGGGTCGTCGCCAGCGGCTGACCGTCGGCTGACCAGCGCGGTACGGACAAATGCTTACAGGGAAAGTACGGGCTCTCCCCCAGGCTTCGCGCACTTCGTGTCGCTGTTCCCCGAAGGGGGCGGGCGGGTTGTGGGGCCAGAAACGAAAAAAGCTCCCGAAGGAGCTTTTCATTCATTCAGAGCGCCGAGGCGCTCATGAGTGTGTGGGGGAGGGCTTAGTAGCCGCCGCGGCCACCGCCGCCGCCGCCGTAACCACCGCCGCCACCGCTACGGCCGCCACCGCCGCCGCCGTAACCGCCGCCGCCGCCACCACCGTAGCCGCCGCCGCCACCACCGCCGTAGCCGCCACCACCGCCGGTGCGGGGGGGACGTGCTTCCATCGGACGGGCTTCGTTCACCGTCAGGGCGCGGCCCTGCAGCGATGCGCCGTTCATGCCCTCGACAGCTGCGAGTGCTTCAGCGTCCGTGCCCATTTCGACGAAGCCGAAGCCCTTCGAACGGCCGGTGTCACGTTCCATCATGACCTTGGCGCTGACGATCGAGCCGAACTCGCCGAAAGCCTGTTCCAGGTCGTTGTCACGCACGGAGTAGGCGAGGTTGCCCACGTAAAGTTTCTTGCCCATGGAGGGACTCCTAATTCAAACCAAAAAAACACAAAGCGATGGAGTCCCAGAATCACAACAAACTAATGCGCTGTGGCGCGAAACTGACCGATCACCAAATTACGTGCACGGGAGCCGAAGCTCGCAGACACGTGAGCCGGATTATCCGGCCCGATTTCCGAAAAAAGGGGGGAAATCTTGTGTTATCGAGAAACATTCCGACCCGACGGGCGGTTTCGCAACGGTTTCAGGAGGTCGGACAGGCCGTTGTGGTCTATTTCATGCATCAAAGCGAGCAGTCGGCCAATTTCTCCCGCGGGAAAACCCTCGCGCGCAAACCAGGTCAGGTAATTTCCGGGCAAATCGGCAATCAGCGTGCCCTTGTGCTTGCCAAAAGGCATTTCGAGCGTCACCAGGCGCTGCAGGTCTTCGGGGTTCATGCGTGCTTCAGCCGCCTGCGCGCTTGACCGTGTGGCCCTGCTTCACAAGGGCGGCGATCACCACCTCGCGGTGATCGCCCTGGATCTCCACGGTGCCGTCCTTCACCGTGCCGCCCGTGCCGCAGGCCGCTTTCAGCTGCTTGCCCACGGCCGCCAGCGCCGCCGCGTCGAGCGGCAGGCCCTTGACCACGGTCACGCCCTTGCCCTTTCGGCCCTTGGTCTCGTGCGATACGCGGACAATGCCGTCCGTGGCCGCCGTGCGGGCCTTCGCGAATTCCTTGCAGCGGCATTGCGCCATCGGGGCGCCGCAGTCGGGGCACATGCGCCCGCCCGCCTCGGTGGAGTACACCAGCGTGCTGCCGGTGCGGCTGTTCTTCATCGTTCCCATTCGATCCGTCTTTCTTTCGATCTCTCTCTTTTTCCCGGTGCCCGTTCCATGCCATTCGATACCCTGGGCCTGACCCCCGCGCTCGCGCAAGCGGCCGCCGCGAGCGGCTTTGCCGCGCCGACCGCCATCCAGGCGGCGGCCATCCCTGCCATTTTGCAGGGCCGCGACCTGCGGGGCTCGGCACAGACCGGCTCCGGCAAGACGGCCGCATTCTCCCTGCCGCTGCTGCAGCGCCTGGCCGCCGAACCCGCCTCGTCGGCGTCGCGCCGGCTGCGCGCGCTGGTGCTCGTGCCCACGCGCGAACTCGCGGCCCAGGTCGGCGAGACGCTGGAAGATTTCGCCCGGCACCTGCCCGAGCGCCTGAAGATCGTCGTCGCGGTCGGCGGCATCTCGATCAACCCGCAGATGATGCGGCTGCGCGGCGGCGCCGACATCGTGGTCGCCACGCCCGGCCGGCTGCTCGACCTGGTCGAACACAACGCGCTCGCGCTCGACGCCGTGTCGACGCTCGTGCTCGACGAGGCCGACCGCCTGTTCGACCTGGGCTTTGCCGAGGAGCTGCAGCGCATCCTGGCGCTGCTGCCGGCGCGGCGCCAGAACCTGCTCTTTTCGGCCACCTTCCCGATCGCCATCCAGGCGCTGGCCGACGACATGCTGCACGACCCGGCCCTGGTCGACGTGCAGGGCGAGCCCGGCACCCGGCCCGACATCGTGCAGCGCGCCATCGAGGTCGACGCCGCCCGTCGCACCCAGCTGCTGCGCCAGCTGCTGAAGGACAACGAAGGCACCTGGGACCGCGTGCTGGTGTTCGTCGCCACGCAGCACGCCGCGCAGACCGTGGCCGAGAAGCTGTACCGCAACGGCATCTACGCCGTGCCCTTCCACGGCGACATCGCGCAGGGCACGCGCCGCGACATCCTGGCGCAGTTCAAGCAGAGCCGGTGGGACGTGGTGATCGCCACCGACCTGGCGGCGCGCGGCCTGGACATCGCGCAGCTGCCCGTGGTCATCAACTACGACCTGCCGCGTTCGCCCACCGACTACATCCACCGCATCGGCCGCACCGGCCGCGCGGGCGCGAGCGGGCTGGCGATCAGCTTCGTGAGCCCAGCCACCGAGGCGCACTTCCGCCTGATCGAGAAGCGCCAGGGCCAGCGCGTGCCGCGCGAGCGCATCGCGGGCTTCGAGCCGACCGAGGCGGCGCCGGCGGTGGTCGACACCTCGGGCAACGGCGGCATCAAGGGTGCGCGGCCGAGCAAGAAGGACAAGCTGCGCGCGGCAGCGGCGCTGGCCGCACAGGCGGGCGGTGGAGAAGACGCGGACTGACGCGCGTCAGGCGTCAGCCGGCATGAAGGGATGCCGGCGGGTGCTTCGAATGGCTTTCCGCTTCCGTGCGTTGCGCGCTATGCGTGCTGCTTGCCGAGCAAGTTCGCCATCAGGTCCACCGGCAGCGGAAACACGATGGTCGTGTTCTTGTCCGCGCCGATCACCGTGAGCGTTTCCAGGTAGCGCAACTGGATGGCCTGCGGCTCCTGCGCCAGCACGCGCGCGGCCTGGAACAGCTTCTCGGACGCCTGCAGCTCGCCTTCGGCATGGATCACCTTGGCGCGGCGTTCGCGTTCCGCCTCGGCCTGCCGTGCGATGGCGCGGATCATGGATTCGGTGAGGTCGATCTGCTTGATCTCGACGTTCGACACCTTGATGCCCCATGACGCCGTCTGCACGTCCAGCGATTCGCGCACATCCAGGTTGAGCTTTTCGCGCTCGGCCAGCATGTCGTCCAGCTGGTGCTTGCCGAGCACCGAGCGCAACGTGGTCTGGGCCAGCTGGCTGGTGGCGTTGAAGAAGTCCTTGACCTCGATGATGGCCTTGGCCGCATCGACGATGCGGAAGTAGACGACCGCGCTGACCTTCACCGACACGTTGTCGCGCGAGATCACGTCCTGCGTCGGCACTTCGAGCACCACGGTGCGCAGGTCGACGCGCACCACCTGCTGGATGGCCGGGATCACGAACACCAGCCCGGGCCCTGCCACCTTCGAGAAGCGCCCCAGGGTGAACACGATGCCGCGCTCGTACTCCCGGAAGATCCAAATCGCCGAAAAGAGCAGCGCCGCCAGCAGGACCAGGGCGACGGCGCCGATGCCATAAGTGAAAGAGAGCATGGTGATCTCCCGCGACTCAGCAAAGGTGCTGAACGGTTGGACACCCGCTGCGCAGCGGCGTTCCGGCCGGGCCGGAATAAAGGTCGGCGCTGCCGCTACACCCACCCGAGTTGGCGCGCCGCCAGCTCCTTCATGATCTCCTCGGCGCCGCCGCCGATCATCATCACCTTGACCTCGCGGTAGACGCGCTCGCTCACGGTGCTGCGCATGAAGCCCATGCCGCCGAGGATCTGCACCGCCTGGTCGGCGCAGAACTGCATGGTCTGCGTGGCGTGGTTCTTGAGCAGGCAGACCTGCGCCACCCACTCGGGCGCGTTGATGCGGCCCGCCGCCTCGTGCGCGTCGCCCTCGGCGGACACGGCCTCGAGCCAGGCCTCGGTCGAGGCGATGCGCATCTGCATGTCGACCAGCTTGTGGCGCACCGCCTGGTGTTCGATGAGCGCGGCGCCGAAGGTCTTGCGCTCGCGCGACCAGGCCAGCGCCTCGTCCAGGCAGGCCTGTGCGAAGCCCAGCGCGCCGGCCGCGAGCCCGACGCGCTCGCCGTTGAAGTTGCCCATGACCATGCGGAACCCGCCGCCTTCTTCGCCCAGCAGGTAGCGCGCGGGCACGCGCACGTTGTCGAAGTGCAGCGTGGCGGTGTCGGAACACAGCCAGCCCATCTTCGCGAGCCGCGTGCGCGAAAGGCCGGGCGCATCGCCCGGCACGAGCAGCATCGAGAGCCCGCCCGCGCCGCGGCCTTCGCCGGTGCGCACGGCCACGGTGATCCAGTCGGCGCGCATGCCCGAGGTGATGAAGGTCTTCTCGCCGTTCAGCACGTAGTGGTCGCCGTCGCGCTTGGCTGTCGTGCGCACCGCGGCCACGTCGGAGCCGCCGCCGGGTTCGGTGATCGCGAGCGCGGCGATCTTTTCACCGCGCAGCACCGCGGGCACGACCTCGCGGCGCACATCGTCGCTCGCATGCAGCACCACGGGCGGCAGGCCGATGTTGTGCGAGAACAGACTCGCGAGCACGCCGCCGCTCTGGCCGTGGCGCGCGAGCGCGACCCAGGCCGGCAGCTTGAGCGCATACGAGGCGGGCGTGCCGCCGAGTGCTTCCGGGTAGCCCAGGCCCAGCAGGCCCAGCTCGGCCGCGCGGGCGTACAGCGCGCGCGGGAATTCGCCGGCTTCGTCCCAGGCCTGCACGTTCGGTGCGATCTCGGCCTGGGCGAAGCGGCGCACCGTGTCGGCGAGCGCCGCACGGTCGGCCTCCAGTTCCGCGTCCATGGCGTGCCCGATCAGCCGCGCGGCGGGCGCTTGGCGATGCCCATGGTCTTGGCGAGGATGCCGAGCATCACCTCGTCGGCGCCGCCGCCGATGGAGCCCAGGCGGCCGTCGCGGTACAGGCGCGAGACGCGGTTCTCCAGCGTGAAGCCCATGCCGCCCCAGAACTGCAGGCAGGTGTCGGCCACCTGGCGCGTGAGGCGGCCGGTCTTGAGCTTGGCCATCGAGGCGAGCTCGAGCACGTCCTCGCCCTTCACGTGCAGGTCGCAGGCGCGGTAGGTGAGGGCGCGCAGCGCCTCCACTTCGGTCTTCAGTTCGGCCAGCTTGAACTGCACCCACTGCTGGTCGGCCAGCGTGGCGCCGAACATCTGGCGCTGCTGCGCCCATTCGATGGTCTGCGAGATGCAGTCGTCCATCGGTGCGAGCGAACTGGCCGCGCACCACAGGCGCTCTTCCTGGAACTGCTGCATCTGGTAGACGAAGCCCTGGCCTTCCTCGCCGATGCGGTAGCGCTGCGGCACGCGCACGTTGTCGAAGTAGATGAGGCCGGTGTCGCTCGAGTCCATGCCGATCTTGCGGATCTTCTTGGCCTTCTCGATGCCGGGCAGGTTCATCGGCACCATCACGAGCGACTTGTTGCGGTGCACCGGGCCCTCGCTGGTGTTGACCAGCATGCACATCCAGTCGGCCTGCAGGCTGTTGGTGATCCACATCTTCTGGCCGGTGATGAGGTAGTCGTCGCCGTCCTTCTTCGCGTAGGTCTTCAGGCCCGCCACGTCGCTGCCCGCGCCGGGCTCGCTCACGCCGATGCAGCCGACCGTGTCGCCGGCGATGGCGGGCACCAGGAACTCGCGGCGCAGTTCGTCGCTGCCGAAGCGCGCGAGCGCGGGCGTGCACATGTCGGTCTGCACGCCGATGGCCATCGGCACGCCGCCGCAGCTGATGTGGCCCAGCCCCTCGGCGAAGGCCATCGCGAACGAGTAGTCGAGCCCGGCCCCGCCGAAGGCTTCGGGCTTGTTCAGGCCCAGCAGGCCGAGGTTGCCGAGCTTCTTGAAGACCTCGTGCGCGGGAAAGATCTCGGCCTCTTCCCATTCGTCGACGCGGGGGTTGATCTCCTCGTCGATGAACCGGCGCAGGGTGTTCTGCATCTCGAGGTGTTCATGGGTGTACTGCATGGCGGGTCTCCGTTCGTTCGCTCGTTACTTGTCCTGGAACACGCGCGGTGTCTGCGCGAGGTGAAAGCCGTCGTAGGGCCGCACCGCGGGGCGCTGCTGCGCCTGCGCGTCGGGCAGTTCCATCGGCCAGCCCATGCGCGCCTGCGGTCGCGCACCGTCCACGCGCAGCACGGTGCCGCTGATGAAGGCGGCGGCCGGGCCCAGCAGGAAGGCGATGGCGGCGGAGGTCTCGGCCTCGTTGCCGAAGCGGCCGGCCGGCACGGTCTTGCGCATGGCGCGCAGCATGTCGCCGGCCTCGGGCGGGTAGTGGTCCATGCCGCTGGAGGCGATGTAGCCCGGCGCCACGGCGTTCACGCGCACGCCGCTCACGGCCCATTCGGCGGCGGCGGTCTCGGTGAAGCTCACCATGCCGGCGCGCGCGGCGCCGCTGTGGCCCATGTTCGGCATCGACCCCCAGATGTCGGCCACGATGTTGACGACGGCGCCGCCGTGCGCCTGCATGCTCTGCAGGTAGCACTCGCGCGCCACCAGGAAGCCGCCCGTGAGGTTGGTGTGGATCACCGCCTCCCAGCCCTTGGCCGAGATGGCGGACAGCGGCGTGATGTACTGGCCGCCCGCGTTGTTGACCAGCCCGTCGATGCGCCCGCGCGCCGCGACGATGGCCTTCACCGCCTCGCGCACGGCGTCTTCCTGGCGGATGTCGAAGGCCTGCGTGCTGGCGTTGCCGCCGGCCGCTTCGATCTCGGCGCGCACCGCGTCGAGCTTCTCGGGCTTGCGGCCCACCAGCACGACGTGGGCGCCGAGCGAGGCCAGCTCGTGCGCGGTGCAGCGGCCGATGCCCGAGCCGCCGCCGGTGACGACGATGCATTGCCCGGCGAACAGGCCGGGCGCGAAGACGGAGCGGTAGTGGGATGCGTTCATTCGACAGGTTCTCGAAAAAGGGGAGGGGCCTTCAGGCCTCGGCGATCTCGGCCACGATGTGGCGCGCAGCGACCTGCGTGCCCACGGCCACATGCAGTGCTGCGACGCGGCCCGCGCGGGGTGCGCAATGCACGTGCTCCATCTTCATGGCTTCGAGCGTGACCAGTGGTTGGCCTGCCGAGACGGTGTCGCCCTCGGCGGCGAGCAGCGCGACCACGCGGCCGTTCATCGAGGCGCGCAGCAGGCCGTCGCCGCCGCCCGCGTCGGCGCGCGGAACGGCCACGTGCGTGAGGTCATCGAGGCGGTGGGCGCGGCCGTCGAAGTGGAGGTCCGTGCGTTCGCCGCGCCGCACGACCCATGCCTGCGCGGCCACGCCGTTGCAGGCGAAGCGCACCGGGCCGTCGTCCGGCAGTGCCAGCAGCGCGAGCGTGGCCGGCGCGGCGTCGTCCAGCACGACCTCGAAATGCGCCGCGCCGCGTGGTGTCACGCGCGCCGTGTGCACCGCCCCGTCGAGCGCAAAGCGCAAGGCGTTGGGCAGCGTGTGCGCCAGCGGCGAGGGCCAGCCGCGCGCGCCGGTCTGCAGCAGCAGGGCCGCGAGCAGGGCGGCGCACGTGTCGCTCGCGGTGTCGGTGGCCAGAAGCGCATCGAGGTGGTCGCCGATGAAGGCGGTGGTCGCTCCGCCGCTTGCGAACACGGGGTGCGCGAGCGCGCGTTGCAGCAGCGCCTGGTTGGTCGGCAGGCCGAGCGCCACCGTGTCGCGCAGGCCGGCGAGCAGCCGCTGGCGCGCCTCGTCGCGCGTGCGGCCCGACGCAATGAGCTTGGCGATCATCGAGTCGTAGAAGGGCGGCACTTCGGCGCCGTCGCGCAATGCGTGTTCGGTGCGCAGCGCGGGCGATGGGCGCCACGCCGTGAGCGTGCCGCTTTGCGGGATGAATCCCTGCTGCGGGTCTTCGGCGCACAGGCGCACCTCGATCGCGTGGCTGGTGATGCGCACGTCGTCCTGCGTGAGCGGCAGCGGCTCGCCGGCCGCCACGCGCAGCTGCAGCTCGACGAGGTCCAGCCCCGTCACCGCTTCGGTCACGGGGTGCTCCACCTGCAGCCGCGTGTTCATTTCCATGAACCAGTACTGGCCCTGCGCGTCGAGCAGGAACTCGAGCGTGCCCGCGCCTTCGTAGGCGATGGCCTTGGCGGCGGCCACGGCGGTGGCGCCCATGCGCGCGCGCAGCGCGGCATCGACGGCCGGGGAGGGCGCTTCCTCGATCACCTTCTGGTGGCGCCGCTGCACCGAGCAGTCGCGCTCGCCGAGGTGGATCGCGTGACCGTGCCGGTCGGCAAACACCTGGATCTCGATGTGGCGCGGCGCGACGATGGCGCGCTCCAGGATCACGGTGGCGTCGCCGAAGGCATGCAGCGCCTCGGACTGCGCGCTCTGCAATTGCTCGGCAAAGGCGCCGGCCGAGGCCACGAGCCGCATGCCGCGCCCGCCGCCGCCGGCCGTCGCCTTGATCATCACGGGCCAGCCGATGCGCTCGGCCTCGGCGGCCAGCGTGGCGGTGCTCTGATCGTCGCCCTGGTAGCCGGGAATGCATGGCACGCCGGCCGCCTGCATGAGCCGCTTGGCGCCGGCCTTGTCGCCCATCGCGACGATGGCCTCGGGCGAAGGGCCGATGAAGACCAGCCCCGCGTCGCGGCAGGCCTGCGCGAAGGCCGCGTTCTCGGCAAGGAAGCCGTAGCCCGGGTGCACGGCGTCGGCGCCGCTGGCACGGGCCGCGGCAACGATCGATTCGATGTTCAGGTAGCTCTGCGCGGGCAGCGGCTCGCCGATGCACACGGCCTCGTCGGCCTGGCGCACATGCTCGGCGTCTGCATCGGCGCGGGAGTACACGGCGACCGTGCGGTAGCCCATGGCGCGCGCGGTGCGCATCACGCGCACGGCGATTTCGCCGCGGTTGGCGATCAGGATTTTTTGAAAAGAACTCATGGCCGTGCCACCGAAAACTGCATGGGTTGCGGCGCACGTGCCTCGGCGTCGCGGCAGATCGACAGCGCCTCGGCCAGCACGGCGCGCGTGTCGCGCGGGTCGATCACCCCGTCGTCCAGCAGCAGTGCGCTGGTGGTGAAGACGCTCATCTGGCGCTCGAAGCGCTCGACGATCTGGCGCTGCATCGCGTCGATCTTGTCGCGGTCGACGGCACCCTTGCGGGCCATGCCGGCCTCCATCACGATGGCCATGGTCTGCGCCGCCTGCTCGCCGCCCATCACGGCGGTGCGTGCGTTGGGCCAGCTGAAGCAGAAGCGCGGCGCGAAGCCGCGCCCGCACATGCCGTAGTTGCCCGCGCCGTACGAGGCGCCGCAATGCAGCGTGATCTGCGGCACGTTGGCGCTGGTCACGGCCTGGATCATCTTGGCGCCGTGCTTGATGATGCCGGCCTCCTCGTGCGCGCGGCCCACCATGTAGCCCGTGATGTTCTGCAGGTAGACGATGGGCGTGCGCGACTGGCAGCAGGCCTGGATGAAGTGCGTGGCCTTGGTGGCGCCGTCGGAATCGATGGGGCCGTTGTTGGTGATGATGCCCACCGCGTGGCCTTCGAGACGGATGTGGCCGCAGACCGTGGCGCTGCCGTAGTGCTCGCTGAAGGCCAGGAACTCCGAGCCGTCGGCGATGCGCGCGATGACCTCGCGCATGTCCACCGGCCGCCGGCCGTCGGCGGGCATGAGGCCCATCAGCTCCTCGGCGTCGTGGCGCGGCGGTGCGAAGGTGCGCGGCGCCTCGTCGCGTGCCCAGTCGATGCCGCCGAGGATGGCGCGCGCGATGCGCAGGGCGTCGCGGTCGTCCTCGGCCAGGTAGTCGCCCAGGCCCGAGATGTGGGTGTGCATGACGGCGCCGCCCAGTTCTTCCTCGGTGGCGATTTCGCCGGTGGCGGCCTTCAAGAGCGGCGGCCCGGCCAGGAAGGCCCGCGTGCGGTCGCGCACCATCACGATGTAGTCCGACAGGCCCGTCTGGTAGGCGCCGCCTGCGGTCGAGGAGCCGTGCGTCACGGTCACCACCGGCAGCCCCGCGGCCGAGAGCCGCGCGAGGTTGCGGAAGATGTTGCCGCCGCGCACGAAGTCCTGCACGCGGTACTGCATGAGGTTGGCGCCCGCGCTTTCCACCAGCTGGATGAAGGGCAGCTTGTTCTCCAGCGCGATCTCGTGCAGGCGCAGCTGCTTGTCCAGCCCCATGGGCTGCAGCGCGCCGGCGTCGATGCCGGAGTCGGAGGCGCTGATCATGCAGCGCACACCCGCCACGCGCCCGATGCCGGCGATCAGGCCGCCGCCGGGCACGCTCTTGGCGAGGTCGGGGTTGTCCTGGCCCAGGCCCGCCAGCGTGGCCAGCGGCAGGAAGGGCGCGCCGGTGTCCAGCAGCAGCGCCAGGCGTTCGCGCGGCAGCAGCTGGCCGCGCTTGGCGAAGCGCTCGGCCGAGGCGCTGGAGGCGGCCACGGCGCGGGCTTCGTGGGACCGGACCTGCGCCAGCAGCGACAGCATGCTCGCGCGGTTGGCCTGGTAGGTGTCTGCGGCCGTCTGCAGCCGGGATTCGAGAAAGGGCATGGGGGTCTGTGCGAAGCGCAACGTGTCGTTCGCACAGACTGTAGGAGGCGGGCCCCCGGCCCGCTTGCGCCAACTAGCTGGGGCGTACGCGCTGCTGTGCAGCCGGGGCCGCATCGAGGCTGCTGCCCGTGACCACCCAGTAGATGAAGATCAGCACCGCGCCGGCCGTGCCGAACACCGTGAGGCCCATGTAGCTGCCGCCCAGCGAGAGCGCGTCGACCGGGGCGGCCGCCGTGCAGATCATGCTGGCCGCGCTCATGCCCACGTAGTGCATGGTGCACACCGCCACGCCCATCACGGCGGCGGCGGCCACCTGGTGGCTCAGCTTGCGCAGGTTGAAGGCCAGCCACAGCGCCGCGGCGGCGGCCGTGATGGCGATGACCACCGACAGCGCGACCATGCTGAAGTCGAAGCTCATCGTGGCCCGCATGTTCATCGCGAACATGCCCATGTAGTGCATCACGCACACGCCCAGGCCCGCCAGCAGGCTGCCCGCCAGCCAGCCCGAGCGGCTGAACTTGGCGCGTCCGCCCGCCAGGTACAGCGCAATGCCCGAGATCAGGATGGCCGCCACCAGCGACACGATGGTCAGCGGCATGTTGTAGGCGATGCCGAAGGGCAGCCGGTAGGCCAGCATGCCGATGAAGTGCATCGACCAGATGCCGATGCCCCCCAGCGCCACCGCGGCGCAGGCCACGATGGCCAGGTTGGGTTTGCCGTCGGCACCGACCATGCGCCCGGCGCAGATCAGGGCCACCAGCGAGCCGAAGAAGGAAATGACGAACGAAAGCGCGACCAGCCCCAGGGAGTATTCGGGCGATAGCACTTGGCCTACGACGAGTGGAGTCATGCGATGTCCCTTCGGAAAGAGCGCTTCGCAGACCCCGACTGCCCTATGCGATCGGAACGCTGCGACGCGTCCCGACCAGTTTGTAATATGTGTTTATAAAAGTAAACAGAAACTTGTACTAATTGTTACCCTGAATGACAGGCCGAATTCGATAGATCGAATTGTTCCTGTCGGCCGCCACGTAGACCGTGCCGTCGCGCCCCACGGCCACCCCCGTCACCACGTACGGCGGGGGCAGGCCGGGCCCGGCCGCCAGGCCGATGGGCAGGTTCTCGGCGACGGTGCGGCGGGTGCCGGTGGCCGGGTCGATCTCGACCAGCCGGCGCGCCGCGCTCTCGGCCACGATGAAGCTGCCCCACGGCGTCTGGGCCAGGCCCTCGGGCAGCGCCAGCCCGTCGGCCACGGTGCGCAGCGGCGCGCTGGCGTCCAGCGGAATGCGCAGCAGCTTTCCGGCCGCCTCGGTCACGTAGAGCGCGCCGTCCTGGCCGACCACCAGTTGCACCGGGCCGTTCAGTCCGCTAGCCAGCACTGACTTCTCTGCAAACTTCGGCCCGCTGGCGCGGGTGATGCTGCCGGTGGCGAGTTCGGCGTAGATCACGCTGCCGTCGGGCATGGGCAGCGCGTCGAACGGGGCCTTCAGGCCGTGGATCGTCTCGACCGTCTTCAGCGTCTGGCGGTCGACCAGCTGCACCGAGCCCGTGAACCACGAGGTCAGCGCGAAGAGCCTGGGCGACAGCCCGACCGCGAAGGGGTAGTCGAGATCGGGGTCGCGCTGCATGCGGAACACGTCGCGCACCTCGCCGGTGCGCACGTCGACCTGCCGGAAGCCGAAGACGTCGGCCACCCACAGGTCGTTGCCGTCGATCTTCAGGCCCGCGGGCACCGCCACCTTGCCGCTGGTGAGCGTGCGCAACTCGCCGGTGGCGGGGTTGAAGGCCTGCACCTCGTTGTTGGCCATGTTGGAGACGTAGATCGTCCCGTCGGGCGTGTCCTTGGCGATGGCCAGGTTGTCGAGCGACGGGCGCAGCTGCTTGGCCACCGTCTTGCGGCCCGTGGCGAGGTCCACCTTCACCAGCTCGCCGCTGCGCGCATCGACCACCCAGAGGTTGCCCTTGCCGTCGAGGTTGGCGGCGGCGGGGATCTTGAAGCCGTCGGCGATCACGGTCAGGGCGCCGTCGGCGGGGTTGATCTTCACGACCTGGCCCTTGAACCACAGCGGGCCGTAGAGCAGGCCGTCGGGCCCGACCTCGAAGCCGTTGAAGCCGCCCATGTCCTTCTTGATGAGCCGGGGCGGCTGCTTGCCTTCGCGGTCGATCTCCCACAGCGCATCGCCCAGGAACACCTGCGAGGCGTAGAGCTTGCCGTTCTTGCGATCGAAATCGAGCGAGTTCAGGCCGGGCAGGTCCTTGGCGAGCACGCGCAGCGGCGCGCTGTCGTTCTCGCGGTAGCGCAGCATGCCCATGAGGTAGTTGGTCCAGGCCAGCTCGCCCTTCGGGCCGACCGCGATGTCGTCCGCCTGGCCCTCGGGCGCATCGACCAGCACCTTGGCGGCGCCGGTCTGGCGGTCGACCTCCCACAGCGTGTTGCCGAGCACGGAGCCCGCCAGCAGCCGGCCCTTCGCATCGATGGCCAGGCCGTGCACGCCCGCGAAGGACGACGGGGCCACGAGCACCTCGGGCGCGGCCCAGGCGGCGGGGCGCTTGGGCGGTGGCGACAGCGTGCTGCAGGCGGCAAGCAGGGCGAGGGCGGCGGTCAGCGCGGCAGCGCGGATCGAGCGACGGGGCATGGCGATCTCCTCTGGGTTGGCGTTGTGACGGATGCGGCAGTGCGCCCGCAGTCTAGGAGCCGGAGGAGGCCGCGCAGTCGCTCGCGGGACAAGACGCGGACTTTCGTCCGCTGCGGATAACCCGCAGCTTCAGGTGCGCAGCAGCTGCGTCACCGTGTGGATCAGCAGCCCCACCAGCCCGCCCACCAACGTGCCGTTGATGCGGATGAACTGCAGGTCGCGCCCGATGTGGCGCTCGAGCTCGTCGGTCATCTCGTGCGCGTTCCACTCGCCCACGCGCTCCTCGATGTAGCGGCGGATGTCCTCGCGGTAGCGCTCGATGGCCGCCGGTGCGGCGGCTTCGAGCTGCTCGTTGATCCAGGCGCGGATCGCCGCGTCGTTCTGCAGCCGCTGGCCCAGCGCGCCGGCCATGGTGGCGATGCGCTGGCGGATGGTCGAGTCGGGGCGCCCGAGGTCGTCGTGCAGCCAGCCCAGCAGCTCGCCCCACAGGCCGTGCAGGTAGTCGCCCAGCGCGGGGTGCGCGATGAGCTCGGCGCGGATCTGCTCGCCGCGCTGTTGGAACTCGGGGTCCAGCTTCAGGCGCACCACGAAGTCGTCCACGAAGTGGTCGAAGCGCTTGCGCATCGGGTGCTCGGGCTCGGCTGCCAGCTCGGCCAGCGTGCGCGCGATGGCGGCCACGATCTTGCGCGTGGCGAGCTTGGCCGCCACCTGGTCCAGGCCCACGTAGCGCAGCGTCTTGATCTCGCGCGCAATGGCCTCGGTGATGTGCGCCTGCACCTCGTCGCCGTCGAGCAGCTCGGCCACCTGCTGCAGCACATCGTCGAGCAGCGCCTGGTGGCGCCCGCCGGCCGTGAGCGCGTCGAGCGCCTGGCCGGTGAGGCGCGAGAGGTCGATCTTGGCCAGCCCGGCCGCGGCGGCGCGGCCCATGAAGTCGCGCACCCGTTCGTCGTCGAAGGCGGCCAGGCCGTAGCGCGTGGCGGCCACGCCCCATTCGCCGAGCCGCTCGCCGCTGGCGGGCCGGGCCAGCCACTCGGCGATGCGCCCCGCCGCGCCGAACTGGCGCAGCTTGGCCAGCACCTGGGCGGTGCTCAGGAAGTTGTCGCAGATGAAGCCCGCGAGCTTGGCGCCGATGCGGTCCTTGTTGCTCGGGATGATCGCCGTGTGCGGAATCGGCAGGCCCAGCGGGTGGCGAAACAGCGCCACCACCGCGAACCAGTCGGCAATGGCGCCGACCATCGCGGCCTCGGCAAAAGCCGCCACGTAGCCCCAGGCCGGGTGCTGGCCGTGCAGCGCGCTGGCCAGCGCATACAGCGCTGCCGCCGCGCACAGCAGGCCGAGCGCGACGCGTTTCATGCGTTGCAGTGCGCCGCTGCCGGGGTCTTCAGCCAATGGTGTGCGAGGTCGCGAGGCGCTCCATGAACAGCTCGCAGCGGGCGAGCTGCTCAAGGCTCACGAACTCGTCGGGCTGGTGCGCCTGCTCGATGCTGCCGGGGCCGCACACCACCGTGGGGATGCCGGCGTTCTTGAACAGGCCCGCTTCGGTGCCGAAGGCCACCAGCGTGGTGCGGTCTTCGCTGGCCAGGCGCTGCGCGAGCAGCGTGACCGGATCGCCGGCCGCGCCCAGGAAGCTCGGGATCTCGCAGATCGTTTCAAACTTGAAGCCGGCGTCGGGTGCCACCTTCTTCATGGCGGGCTCGATGCTCGCGGCGTACGCCAGCACGTCGGACTGCATGCGCTTGGCGTCGGCCGTGGGCAGGTCGCGGAATTCGTAGCGGAACTCGGCGTCGCGCGGCACCACGTTGTCGGCGATGCCGCCGTGGAACTGGCCCACGCTGGCGGTGCTGAAGGGTACGTCGAAGCCGTCGTAGCGCGGCTCGCTGCGCTCGAAGTCTTCGGCCATGTCGCGCACCTTGCCGATCACGCGCGCGGCCATCTCGATGGCGTTGACCGACTTCGGCGTGAGCGACGAATGCGCCTCCTTGCCGCGCACGCAGCACTTGTAGCGGTACACGCCCTTGTGGGCGATGGCCGGCACCATGCTGGTGGGCTCGCCCACGATGCAGGCCAGCGGCTTGATGCCGGCGTCTCGCATGTCGGCAATGAGTTCGCGCACGCCGAAGCAGCCGATCTCTTCTTCATACGTGAAGGCGAAGTGCACGGCGAAGGGCGCGTCGCCGTCGAGGAAGCGCTGGGCATTGGCCAGCGCGATCGCGATGTAGCTCTTCATGTCGGCCGAGCCGCGGCCGTACAGGCGCTCGTTCTGCACCACGGCCGACAGCGGATCGACGCTCCAGGCCTGGCCGTCCCAGGGCACCGTGTCGGTGTGGCCCGAGAGGATCACGCCGGCCGGCTTGCCCTCGCCCAGCGTGGCGAACAGGTTCGCCTTGGTGCGCTCGGCGTTGTAGGTGATGCGGCTCTTCACGCCGAGGGCGGCGAGATGCGCCTGGGCGAAGTCGATCAGCTCGAGGTTGCTGTTTGCGCTCACCGTGTTCATGCGAACCAAGGTTTGCGCCATCAAGAGGCTCTGGGGAGAAAGCGTGTGCTGCATGCAACAGATTGTCCGGGAAGTTGAACGCCCGCGCAGATGGGTATCGGCGTTGTCACGCGCAGCGGGTAGCCTGCCTCCTCTTTTTTCTTTGTTTGGATGGAGAAGACAACATGCGCATGTCCCTGCAGATCACCCTGACCGCCGCGGCCGCCCTGAGCCTGGCCGCCTGTGGCACCACCGGCCCGGCGGCGAACAAGCTGCTCACGCTGGACGGCAACCCGCCGCTGGTCATCGCCCACCGCGGCGCCTCGGGCTACCTGCCGGAACAGACACTGGAGTCGTACGCGCGCGCCATCGAATTGGGCGCCGACGTCATCGAGATGGACCTGGTTTCCACCAAGGACGGCGTGCTCATCGCCCGCCACGACCCCAACCTGGCGATCAGCACCGACGTGGCCAAGCACCCGCGCTTCGCCTCGCGCAAGAAGACCATCCAGGTCGACGGCGAGACCCAGACCGGCTGGTTCAGCAACGACTTCACGCTGGCCGAGATCAAGACCCTGGGCGGCATCTCGACCGACGCCGAGCGCCCGCAGGAATTCAACGGCAAGTTCAAGGTCGTGACCTTCCAGGAGATCATCGATTTCGCCAAGGCCAAGTCGAAGGAAACCGGCCGCACCATCGCGATCTACCCCGAGACCAAGAACCCGACCTACTTCCGTGACCTGGGCATGCCCATGGAAGACAAGGTCATCGCCGCCATCAACGCCGCCGGCTGGAACAGCAAGACCGCGCCCATCTACGTGCAGTCCTTCGAGCCCGGCAGCCTCAAGTACATGAAGAGCAAGGGCCTGAACACCCGGCTCATCCAGCTGATCGACGGCGACGGCATCGACATGAAGACCGGCGCCATGACCTACGCCGTGCCGGTCGACCGCCCCTACGAGTGGACCAAGGCCGGCGACAAGCGCAACTTCGACGTCATGGTCACGCCCGCCGGGCTGGCCGAGATCAAGACCTACGCCGACGGCATTGGCCCCTGGAAGCGCTACATCGTGAGCGTCAAGGGCACCGTGGGCGCCGACGGCAAGGTGGTGGACGTCAACAAGGACGGCAAGATCAACGACGCCGACGCCACCTCGACGGCCCCCACCACGCTGATCGCCGACGCCCACAAGGCGGGCCTGTTCGTGCACCCCTTCACGTTCCGTAACGAGTCGCGCCGGCTCGCGTCCGACTACAACAAGGACGGCAAGAACGAATACGCGGTCTATTACAAGCTCGGCGTCGATGGCGTGTTCACCGACTTCACCGACACCGCGCTGGCCGCGCGCGCCGAGTACCTGAAGAGCATCGGCCGCTGAGGGTTTGCCCGGCACGGTCTTTGCGGCGCATTCCGCAAAGCCTAGACTGTGTCTTATGAAACTCATCGACTCGCTCGTCACGCAGGCGGCCGGCATCGCGGCCGTCCGGCGTGACCTTCATGCCCACCCTGAACTCTGTTTCGAAGAAGTCCGCACCGCCGACGTGGTGGCAGGCAAGCTCACCGAATGGGGCATTCCCATCCACCGCGGCCTGGGCACCACCGGCGTGGTCGGCATCGTCAAGAACGGCACCAGCAACCGCGCCGTCGGCCTGCGCGCCGACATGGACGCACTGCCCGTCACCGAGCTCAACACCTTCGCCCACGCCAGCCAGCACCACGGCAAGATGCACGCCTGCGGCCACGACGGCCACACGGCGATGCTGCTCGCGGCGGCCCAGCACCTGGCCAAGCACCGCAACTTCGACGGCACCGTCTACCTGATCTTCCAGCCGGCCGAAGAGGGCGGCGGCGGCGCCCGCGAGATGATCAAGGAGGGCCTCTTCGAGCAGTTCCCCATGGACGCCGTCTTCGGCATGCACAACTGGCCTGGCATGAAGGCCGGCCAGTTCGCCGTGAGCCCCGGCCCGGTGATGGCCTCGGGCAACAAGTTCCATGTGAACGTGGTCGGCAAGGGCGGCCACGCCGCGCTGCCGCAGACCGGCATCGACCCGGTGCCGATCGCTTGCGAGATCGTGCAGGCCTTCCAGACCATCCTCACGCGCAAGATGAAGCCGACCGATTCGGCGGTGATCTCGGTCACCACCATCCACGCCGGCGAGACCAACAACGTGATCCCCGACAACTGCGAGCTGTCGGGCACCGTGCGCACCTTCTCGCTCGAGGTGCTCGACATGATCGAGGCCAAGATGAAGCAGATCAGCGAGCACATCTGCGCCGCGCACGACGCCACCTGCGAGTTCCGCTTCGAGCGTTACTACCCGCCGACCATCAACACCGAGGCCGAGGCCGACTTCGCGCGCCGCGTCATGGGCGGGATCGTCGGCCCCGAGAACGTGCTCAAGCAGGAGGCCGCCATGACCTCGGAAGACTTCGCCTTCATGCTGCAGGCCAAGCCCGGTGCCTATGCCTTCATCGGCAACGGCGACGGCGCGCACCGCGACGTGCACCACGGCGAAGGCCCGTGCACGCTGCACAACGCCAGCTACGACTTCAACGACGACCTCATCCCGCTGGGCGCCACCTGCTGGGTGCAGATCGCCGAGCAGTTCCTGAAGCCCGGCACCGGCGGCGCAGCGGCATGATCGGCATCGGCGAGGCCTTTTCGCCGCGCTACGCCCAGGCGCGCCAGAAGTTCCTGCAGGGCTGCGTCAGCGCCGGCCTCACGGTCGAGCCGCACGCGCACCCGCTCAAGGGCCGCGACGGCGAAGAGCTGTCGATGGACGTGGCGCTCGACGGCGATACCAACGCCGAGCGGCTGCTCGTCGTCACCAGCGCCTGCCACGGCGTCGAAGGCCACTGCGGCAGCGGCGTGCAGGTGTTCGCGCTGCACGACGCCGAATGGCGCGAGAAGGCCAAGGCGCAGGGCGTGGCGGTGCTGTACGTGCATGCGCTGAACCCGCACGGCTTTTCGTACGGCCGCCGCGTGACGCACGAGAACGTCGACCTGAACCGCAACTTCCTCGACTTCTCGAAGCCCGTGCCGGTGAACGAGCCCTACGCCAGGCTGCATCCGCTGCTGCTGCCCGACACCTGGCCGCCGACGCCGGACAACCAGGCCGCGATCGAGAAGTGGATCGAGAAGCACGGCGCCACGGCCTACCAGGCGGCGGTGACGAGCGGCCAGTACCAGTTCGACGACGGCCTGTTCTTCGGCGGCAAGGCGCCGACCTGGAGCAACAAGACCATCCGCAGCGTGCTGCGTCGCCATGCAGGCCACGCGAAGCGCCTGGCCTGGATCGACCTGCACACGGGCCTCGGCCCCAACGGCCTGGGCGAACGCATCTTTGCCTGCCGCGACGACAAGGTGGCTTACGCCCGCGCCAACGCCTGGTGGGGCACGCCGGCGGCGCCCGTCACCTCGATCTACGACGGCTCCTCGACCTCGGCGCTGCTGCGCGGCCTGATGTGGGACGCCGTGTACGAAGAGTGCCCGCAGGCCGAGTACACCGGCATCGCGCTCGAATACGGCACGCTGCCGATGCTCGAGGTGACCGGCGCCCTGCGCGCCGACCACTGGCTGCACAAGCACCCCGACGCACCGGCCGACCTGGCCGACGGCATCCGCGCGCGCATGGTGGAAGCGTTCTATACGGACAGCGACGCCTGGCGCGGCCAGATCGTGAGCCAGGCGCGGCAGGCGATGTTCCAGGCGGTGGACGGGCTCTCCGCCTGACCGCGTCCCAGCGCTGCATCCCGTGCCCAGGACACTGGGTGCTTCCCGCAGCGAAATTAAGGGGGAGGCCGCAGGCCGGAGGACATTCGCGGAGGGAAGTACCCGGTGGCCTGGGCACGCGCCCTGAACAAGAGCGCGAAAACAGGGCCTACGTCCGCACCCGCCCATCCGCCGTCAGCATCGACAGCTCGACAAACTTCGAAGCCACATGGCTCTTCGAAGAGAACGACACTTCGAAGCCGCCGAACTGCTGCCGCTCGATGCTTTCCAGCCCCGCGATCAGCCCGTCGCGCGTGCCCTTGCCGCCTGGCGCGCGGCGCAGGCCCTCGGTCAGCACCTTGGCGGCCAGGTAGCCTTCCATGCTCGAGAAATTGGCGCTCGCGCCGCCGCCGGCCTTGCGCACCGCCTCGGTGAACTCGCGCGCCAGCGCATTCGCCTGGTTGTAGGGCGAGGGCACCACCTGCGTGACCATCACGCCCGCGGCTTCCTTGCCCAGCTCGTCCGCCAGCGCCTGCGTGCCCACGAACGAGAGGTTGAAGAACACACCGCCGTAGCCCGCCTTGCGCATCTCGCGGATGAACGCCGCGCAGGCCTTGTAGGCACCGACCTGCACCACCGCCGCCGGCTGGCTCGCCATGATCGTCTTCACCGCCGCGGCCACGTCGGCCGAGTTGCGCTCCACCGTGGCCAGCGCCACGGGCTTGAGTTCCTGCTGGGCCAGCGCCAGCGTCACCCCGTCGAGGCCGGCCTTGCCGTAGGCGTCGTTCTGGTAGAAGACCGCGATCTTCTTCATGCCCAGGTGGGTGAGCTGTTTCACCATCAATGCCGTCTCGTCGTTGTACGAAGCGCGCAGATGGAACACGTTGCGGTGAAAAGGCTCGCGCAGCGACATCGCGCCCGTGAACGGCGCGATGAACGGCACCTTGTCCTTCACCGCCAGCGGCAGCGCGGCCAGGCTGGTCGGCGTGCCGATGTAGCCGAACAGCGCGAACACGTCCTCGCCGATCAGCTTCTGCGTGTTGGCCGCGCAGCGGTCGGGCTCGTAGCCGTCGTCCAGGTTCTTGATGACCACGTCGCGCTGGCCCGGCTGGGCGTTGTACTGGTCCAGGAACAGCTTGGCGCCCTGGTGGAACTGGATGCCCAGCTGCGCCGCTGGCCCGGTGAACGGCGCCGACTGGCCCAGCACCAACGGCGTGTCGCCCTGTGCCCGGGCGATGCCGAAGCCGCCCAGCGTGGCGGCGGCCGCCGTGGCGATCGAAAAATGCCTGCGATTCAATTGCATCGTCATGGTGAAATCCTCCCTCTGCCCTGTGTGTTGATACTCAAATTAGACTTGTCCGATGGCCCACGCAACGGATTCCCTCCTCGACACGCCCGACGCCACCGCACCTTCCACGGTGCTGGGCGCCTGCCCGCACGATTGCCCCGACACCTGTGCGCTCGTCACCACCGTCAAGGACGGCGTGGCGGTGAAGCTGCAAGGCAACCCCGCCCACTCGCACACCGGCGGCGTGCTGTGCACCAAGGTGTCCCGGTACATCGAACGCAATGACCATGCCGAGCGGCTCGTGCACCCCCTGAAACGCGTCGGTCCCAAGGGCAGCGGCCGCTTCGAGCCCGTCTCGTGGGAGACGGCATTGGACGACATCGCCGCGCATCTTCGGGGATTGCAGTCGGAACCGGAAGCAATTCTCCCCTACAGCTATGCGGGCACCATGGGCCTGGTGCAGGGCGAATCGATGGACCGGCGCTTCTTCCACAAGCTGGGCGCCTCGCTGCTGGACCGCACCATCTGCTCGATGGCGGGCGGCGAAGCCATGGTCTACACGCTGGGCGCCAAGGTCGGCATGCGCATCGAGTTCTTCGCCGAGGCCAAGCTGATCCTGATCTGGGGCAGCAACTCCATCGCCAGCAACCTGCACTTCTGGCGCCACGCCCAGGCCGCCAAGCGCGCCGGCGCACGGCTGGTGTGCATCGACCCGCGCAAGACCGAAACCGCCGACAAGTGCGACGAGCACATCGCGCTGCTGCCCGGCACCGACGCCGCGCTGGCGCTGGCGCTCATGCACGAACTCATCGTGCACGACTGGCTCGACCACGACTACATCGCGAACCACACGCTGGGCTGGGAGCAGCTGCGCGAGCGCGCGCTGCAATGGCCGCCGTCGCGCGCGGCCGAGGTCTGCGGCATTCCCGAGGCACAGATCGTGGCGCTGGCCCAGGCCTACGGCACGACCAAGCCCGCCGCGATCCGCCTGAACTACGGCATGCAGCGCGTGCGCGGCGGCGGCAACGCGGCGCGCGCCATCGCCTGCCTGCCGGCGCTGGTCGGCGCCTGGCGCGACCGCGCGGGCGGCCTGCTGCTCAGCAGCTCGGGCCACTACCCGGTCGACCGCGCCGCGCTGCAGCGCCCCGACCTGCTGGCCGGGCGCAAGCCGCGCACCATCAACATGAGCACCATCGGCGATGCGCTGCTCGACACCGCCAAGCCGGTGAAGGCCCTCGTGGTCTACAACAGCAACCCGGTGGCGGTGGCGCCCGAGTCGGCCAAGGTGGTGGCGGGCTTTGCGCGCGAAGACCTGTTCACCGTGGTGCTGGAGCAGTTCCGCACCGACACCGCCGACTACGCCGACTACCTGCTGCCCGCCACCACGCAGCTCGAGCACTGGGACATCCACTGCAGCTACGGCCACACCGACGTGCTGCTGAACCGCCCGGCCGTCGCGCCGCGCGGCGAAGCCCGCAGCAACGCCTGGGTGTTCCGCGAACTGGCGCGCCGCCTGGGCTTCGACGAGCCCTGCTTCGCCGAAAGCGACGAGTCGCTGTGCCGCACCGCCTTCGCCGAGGAAACGATCGACTTCGAGCAGCTGCGCGCGCAAGGTTTCACCAGCCTGAAGCTGGCCGAGGCGCCGTTTGCCGAAGGCAGATTCCCCACGCCTTCGGGCCGCTGCGAATTCTTCAGCGAGCGCTTGCAGGCCATGGGCATGGACGGCCTGCCCGACCACGTGCCCAACTGGGAGCCGGCCGGCAGCTCGACCGAGTTCCCGCTGGCGATGATCTCGCCGCCGGCGCGCAACTTCCTCAATTCGACTTTCGTCAACGTGACCAGCCTGCGCGCCATCGAGGTCGAGCCGCTGCTCGAGATCCACGCCGACGACGCCGCCGCGCGCGGCATCGAGGACGGCGCGACGGTGCGCGTGTTCAACCAGCGCGGCGAGCACCGCTGCCGCGCCGAGGTGTCGCGCCGCGCGCGTCAGGGCGTGGTGCACGGCATGGGCATCTGGTGGCGCAAGCTCGGCATGGACGGCACCAATGTCAACGAGCTGACCAGCCAGCGCCTGACCGACATCGGTCGGGGCCCGACCTTCTACGACTGCCTAGTGCAGGTCGAAAAGGCGTGATGCGACGGCTGCGCGCGCCCGCGCTGGCATTGGCCGGCGCGCTTTTCCTGACGGGCTGCGCCGACCTCGGCTACTACTGGCAATCGGCCAACGGCCACCTCGACATCCTGCGCGCGGCCAAGCCCGTGCCCGAATGGCTGGCCGACCCGGCCGTGGGGGCGCCGCTCAAGGCCAAGCTCGAGCTCGCCCAGCGCATCCGCCGTTTCGCATCGAGCGAACTCGGCCTGCCCGACAACGCGAGCTACACCTCGTATGCCGATCTGCACCGCCCCGCGGCCGTGTGGAACGTGGTGGCCGCGCCGCCGTACTCGCTCACGCTCAAGAGCTGGTGCTTCCCGGTCGCGGGCTGCGTGGGCTACCGCGGCTACTACGACGAGGCCGCCGCAAAAACCGAGGCCGAGGCGCAGAAGACGAATGGCCTCGAAGTGGCCGTGTACCCCGTTCCTGCGTACTCCACGCTGGGATGGATGAACTGGGCCGGCGGCGATCCGCTGCTGTCCACCTTCATCGGCTACCCCGAGGGCGAGCTGGCGCGCCTCGTGTTCCACGAGCTGGCGCACCAGGTGCTCTATGTGCCGGGCGACACGGTGTTCAACGAGTCGTACGCCACGGCCGTGGAGCGCATCGGCGGCGCGATGTGGCTGCAGCGCGAAGCCGGCGAGGCGGCGCGCGCCGAATACGCGCAGTTCAATGCACAGCGGCAGGACTTCCGTGCGCTGGCGCTCAACACGCGCCGCGCGCTCACGCAGGTGTACGAATCGCCCGAAGCCAAGGCGAAAGACTGGACAAAGGTCGAAGCGCAGAAGCAGGCCGCCATGGCCGACTTTCGCGAGCGCTACACCGCGCTGAAGGCGGCGTGGACCGGTCCGCGCCAGAACGCCTACGACGGCTGGGTGGCGCGCGCCAACAACGCGGCCTTCGGTGCGCAGGGCGCCTACGACGACCTGGTGCCGGGCTTCGAAGCCCTGTTCGAACGCGAGGGCCGCGACTGGCCGCGCTTTTACACTGCGGTGCGGCGCATTGCCGCGCTGCCCACGACGGAAGAGCGCCGCAGCGCCCTGCAGGCCGCCACGGGTATCCTGCACACCCACGCGCGCCAAGGCCGCACACACGACAACAACGGAGACGACGGTGCCTGACATCCAAATCGAACGCAACCACACGCTGGGCATTGCCGGCGCCCGCGAAGTCGCGCGCCAATGGGTGCATCAGGTCGAGCAGGACTACGGTCTCGAATGCACCTACACCGAGGGCACCGACTGCGACCGGGCACAGTTCAGCCGCGCGGGCATTGACGGCACGGTGGAGGTCACGGCCGACACCTTCCGGCTCGAGGCGACGCTGGGTTTCCTGTTCAGCAGCTTCAGCGACCAGATCGAGCAGAAGATCTCGCGCAACCTCGACGCACTGCTCGACGCGCCGCAGGGCGGCACCCGCTTCGCCTGAGGCGGGGAATTTTCTTCTTCTTCAGGCGATGGTGTAGCCGCCATCGACCGGCAGCGCCACGCCGCTGACCATCGCCGCGCCGTCGGACAGCAGGAACAGGATCGGCGCGACCACTTCATCGACCTGCGCGAAACGTCCCAACGGAATGTTCTTGAGCGCTGCTGCGCTCTTGGCCGGATCGGACCACGCCTGCTCGGCCATGGGCGTGAGCGTGACGGTCGGGTTCACGCTGTTCACGCGGATGCCGTGTGGCCCGAACTCGAGGCACAGCGCGCGCGTGACGGCGTCCATCGCCGCCTTCGAGGCGCTGTAGCAAAGGTGGGCGTCGAGCGCGACCAGCGAGGCCTGGCTCGACACGTTGACGATGCTGCCGCGCACGCCGGCCGCGATCATGGCCCGGCCGCAGCGCGCGGCCACGAGCGCTGCGGCGCGTGCGTTGACGGCCATCACGGCGTCGAAGCTCCCGGCCTGCAGGTCGATGGCGCGCTCGATGCGTGTGGTGCCGGCGCAGTTCACTACGAGGTCGAAGGCGGGCAATGGGGCGAGCGCCTTTTCCAGTGCAGCGACGTCGGCCACGTCGAGTGCCAAGGGCGAGCAGCCGGACTCGGCCTGTAATGCTTCCAGCGCGTCGGCGTTGCGACCTACGGCTGTGACTTGTGCGCCTGAGTGCGCGAGCTGTGCTGCGACTGTGCGGCCGATGCCGCTGCTGGCGCCTGTCACGAGGGCGCGCTTGCCTGAGAAGTCGTAGGTGGGTGTCATGGTGTTCTGCTCATCAAAGGTTGTGGTTCAGGGCGTGTGCACAGGCCACCGGGTACTTCCCTCCGCGAATGTCCCCCGGCCTGCGGCCTCCTCCTTGATTTCGCTGCGGGAAGCACCCAGTGTCCTGCGCACGGGACGTGCTGCTGGTGCTCGCCGATCAACAACCGCTGCTGACAACGATCACGCTGATGGGGTGCCTTGCGCAGCGAAATCAAGGAGGAGGGGCGAAGCCCCGGGGGACATTCGCGGAGCAAGGTGCCCCGTCGGCGTGATCGTGCCCCGGACAGATGCGTCATCCCAACCGATGCATCGCATCACGCAGCGCCGGGTACAGCGACGTGTAAATCTCGAAGCGCTCGCTGTACACCGCCTGCGCCGCAGGCTCGGGCCGCGCGCGTTCCACCAGCGTGACCCAGCCGCGTTCGGCGGTGGCCGCGTCGACCAGCCCGGCACCGAGCGCCGCAAGCATCGCCGCGCCGAGGGCGGCTTCGACCTCCTCCTCGATCGTGAACACGCGGTAGCCCGTGATGTCCGCCACGATCTGCATCCACAGGTCGGAATGCGCGGCGCCGCCGACCACGATGAGGCGGTCGTCCAGCGGCTGTCCGCTGCGCCGGCCGGCTTCGATGTTGTGCTGCAGCGCGAAGCTCACGCCTTCGAGCACGGCGCGGTACAGGTGGGCGCGGCTGTGCGCGAGCGAGAGGCCGAGGAAGGCGCCCTTGGCCTGCGCGTCCCAGATCGGGCTGCGCTCGCCCATCAGGTAGGGCAGGAAGACCAGGCCGTCGGCGCCGGGCGGCACGTCGACCGCGCGGCGTTCGATGAGGGCGTGCGCGTCTTCGCCGGTGCGCGCGGCCTCGGCCACTTCGGCCTGGCAGAAGGCTTCGCGGAACCAGGTGACGGCCGCGCCGGCCGTGATCGCGCCGCCGAACACGTAGCTGCGGTCCGCGCCGCGGTACACGTGCGGCATCGTGATGAGCTGGTGGCGCGCGTCCACCGTCGGGCTCACGAAGCCCCAGCACATGCTGGTGCCGATCATTGCGACATGGTCGCCGCTGCCGGTGACGCCCGCGCAGAAGGTGGCCACCGCCGCATCGACGCCACCGGCCATCAGCGGCATGCCTTCGCGCAGGCCCAACTGCGCGGCCCACTCGGCGCTCAGGTGGCCCACCACCTCGCTCGATTCGACGAGCCGCGGCGGCATCATGCGCGCCGGAATGCCGAGCATGTCGAGCGCCTGCGCCGACCAGCGCCGCCGCGCCGCGTCGTACACGCCGCCGATGTTGCCGGCCGAGCTGTGATCGACCGCGAGCTGGCCCGTCAGCCGCCAGTTGATGTAGCTGTTGGGCGGCAGGAAGTGGTGCGTCTTCGCCCACACCTCGGGGCGGTGCTCGCGCAGCCACAGCATCTTGGTGAAGCCGTAGTAACTGTCGACGCCGTTGCCGGTGATGGCCTGCAGCCGCGCCACGTCGACCGTTGCGTTCACTGCATCGACTTCGGCGGTGGCGCGGCGGTCCATCCAGATGAGGCAGGGGTGCAGCGGGCGCATGGCCTCGTCGACCGGGATGCCCGCGCCGCCGTAGAGGCTGCTCACGCACAGCGCGGCGATGTCGGTGGCCGCGACGCCGCTTTGCGCCACGCAGGCACGCACGCTCTCGCGCACGGCGTCGAACCAGACCTCGCAGTCCTGCTGCGCCCACAGCGGCTTCGGCGTCTCGGGCTGGTAGGCCACGCTGGCCTGCGCGTGCACCTTGCCGTCGATGCCGACCAGCAGGCACTTGGTGCTCTGCGTGCCGATGTCGACGCCGACGACGTACTTCATGACACTGCGCGGGGCTGCGGCTTGAGCAGCACCTTGATCGAATCGAGCGAGTTGGCCAGCGCGAAGGCGCGCTCCCATTCGGTCAGCGGAAAGTCGTGCGTCACGATGCCCTTCGACGTGACGAGCCCGCGCGCCAGCAGGTCGATGGCGACCGGGTAGCAGTAGGGGCCCAGGTGCGCGCCGCGCACGTCGAGTTCCTTGCGGTCGCCGATGATCGACCAGTCGGCACTCGTCTCTGAGCCGAACACGCTGAACTCCACGAAGCGGCCGAGCTTGCGGATCATGTCCAGGCCCTGCGTGACCCCGATGGGCGCGCCGGTGGTCTCGATGTACACGTCGCAGCCGTAGCCTTCGGTGAGGCCCTTGACGATGGCGTCGGCGTTTTCGGTCTTCGGGTTGATGACGACGTCGGCGCCGTACTGCTTCGCGAGTGCCAGGCGCTCGGGCACGAGGTCGATCACGATCAGCTTCTTGGGCGTCTTGAGTGCCGCCACCTGCGTCATCATCAGTCCCAGTGGGCCGGCGCCGGCGATCACCACCATGTCGTCGAGCTGGAGCTCGCCGCGGTTCACCGTGTGGATCGCGCAGGCCAGCGGCTCGATGATGGCCGCGTCTTCCAGCGAGATGCCGTCGGGGATCTTGTGCACGCGCGAGGTCGGCGGCAGGCGCATGTAGTCGGCCATGCCGCCGTCGGCCACGACGCGCTGGAAGCCGAAGATGTGGTGCACCTCGCACATCCAGTATTTGCCGCTGGTGCAGAAGCGGCACTTGCCGCAGGGCACGATCTGCTCGGCGATCACGCGGTCGCCTTTCTCCACGCCGAAGTGTTCCGCCGCGCCTTCGCCCAGCGCCTCGACATAGCCGAAGAACTCGTGGCCGGGAATGACCGGCGCCTTGACCCACGAGGGCTGGCCGTCGCCGCCCCAGAACATCTTCGCGCCCGAGTGGCACTTGCAGTCGGAGGCGCAGATGCCGCAGGCCGCGATGGAAATGAGGAGTTCGTTCGCGCCGATGACGGGCATCGCGACGGTCTCGAGCCGGTAGTCCTTCGGGCCGTGGCACACGACGGCCTGCATGGCGGCGAGTTCGCCGATAGCGCCCGTGGCGCCGGGTTGGAGCTTTTGATACGACATGGATTCCTTGGGATCAGGAGGGGTGCGAAGAGGCGGAGGAGAAGAGGTCAGCGACGGGCCTCGCGGCTGATGAAGATGGCGAGCAAGACGATGCCGCCCTTGATGATCAGTTGCAGGTACGGCGACACGCCGATCATGTTGAGACCGTTGTTGAGCACCGCCAGCAGCAGCGCGCCGACCAGCGTGCCCACGATGGCGCCGCGGCCGCCCGCGATGGACGTGCCGCCCATCACCACCGCCGCGATGGCGTCGAGCTCGAAGCCCACGCCCACGCCGGGCTGGCCGCTGGTGACGCGCGCGGCCTGCACGATGCCCGCGATGGCGGCCGTGAGGCCGCTGAGCACATACACCAGCAGCTTGTAGCGCGACACGCGCACGCCCGACAGCCGCGTGGCTTCCTCGTTTCCGCCGATGGCGTACACGTAGCGGCCGAAGGGCGCCATGTTGAGCAGCACGTAGGCCACGAGGTAGGTCGCCAGCATGATGAGGATCGGCACCTTCAGGCCCGCGAGCGTGCCGCTGCCCAGGAAGGCGAACGATTCGGGCAGCCCATCGATCGGGTAGCCGCCGGTGTAGATGAGTGCGATGCCGCGCGCGATGCCCATGGTGGCCAGCGTCACGATGATCGGCGGCATGCGCAGGTAGGCCACGCAGTAGCCGTTGAACAGGCCGATCACCGCGCCCACGCCGAGCCCGAGCGGCACGGCGAGCACGGGCGGCAGGCCGAAGTGCACCATCAGCCCCGAGGCCAGCGTGCCCGACAGCGCCACCACCGCGCCCACCGAGAGGTCGATGCCGCCCGTGAGGATCGCGGCCGTCATGCCCACCGCAATGATCGCGTTGATGGACGACTGCAGCGCGATGTTCTGCAGGTTGCTCACCGAGAGAAAGTTGTCGGTCGCCACGATCATGAAGACCGAGATCGCGACCAGGCCGACCAGCGGCAGGAAGGCCGTCGAGCGGCGCAGCTGCGTGAAGAACCCGCCCGCGGGCACGGGCGGCGTGGGATGGGTGGCGGTGGCAGTCATGAGGGGCTCCCGGAGGAAGAGGGAAGGGAGGGAGAGGAAGACGTCGCGTGGCGCATGATTTCGCCCGCGTTGATCGCGTCGCCCGTGAGCGTCGCCACGATGGCGCCGCCCGAGAACACCGCGACGCGGTCGCACAGGCCGACGATCTCGGGCAGCTCGCTGGAGATCATCAGGATCGACTTGCCCTGGCGCGTGAGTTCGCGCATCAGCTGGTAGATCTCGGCCTTGGCCCCCACGTCGATGCCGCGCGTGGGCTCGTCGAAGATCAGCACATCGCAATCGTGGCCGAGCCAGCGCGCGATCACCACCTTCTGCTGGTTGCCGCCCGACAGCGTGGCCACGCGGGTGTCGATGCCCGGCGCCTTCACGCCCACGCGGCGCGAGAGTTCGTCGGCCGCGCGCTTTTCAGACGCCGTGTCGACCACGCCCGCGCGGCGGTGCCGCCCGAGGTTGTTCAGCGAGATGTTGAAGCGGATCGTGAAGTCGGTGATCAGCCCTTCGACCTTGCGGCTTTCGGGCAGCAGGCCGATGCCGTGCGCGAGCGCCTGCGTCGGGTCGTCCAGGCGCACGGGCTGGCCGTTGCGCAGCACCGTCTTGCGGTGCGTGCGGTCCGCGCCCATCATGCCCAGCGCGAGCTCGGTGCGCCCCGAGCCCACCAGCCCCGCGAAGCCGAGGATCTCGCCCGCGTGCAGGTCGAAGCGGTTGACCGGGCCGTCCTTCACGAGCTGGATCTCGGGCACCTCGAGCACCTTGCGGCCGTTCGGTGCGGGCTGCGGCTTGGGCGGAAAGCTCTGTTCGATGCGCCGGCCCACCATCATCTCGACCAGCGCGTCCACGGTCGTGGCGGCCACCTCGGCGTGCCCGGCGTTGGCACCGTCGCGCAGCACGCTGATGCGGTCGCAGACCTCGAAGATTTCATCGAGGTGGTGCGAGATGAAGATCATCGCCACGCCCTTGGCGCGCAGCGCGCGCATCACCTTGAACAGGTGCTCGGCCTCGTTGGGCGTGAGCGTGGCGGTGGGTTCGTCGAGCACCAGCAGCCGCGCCTTCAGCGACAGCGCCTTGCCGATCTCGACGAACTGCTGCTGGGCCACCGAGAGCTGGCAGATCGGCACGCCGAGGTCGATCTGCACGCCCAGTTCGTCGAACACCGCGCGGGCTTCGCGCTGCATCGCCGCCTGGTCCATGAGGCCGAAGCGGTTCGTGAGGTAGCGGCCCAGGAAGATGTTCTCCACCGCGTTCAGGTACGGCACCAGGCTGAACTCCTGGAAGATGATGCCGATGCCCGCCGCGATGGCGTCGCCGTAGCCGGCGAAGTGGCACTCGGTGCCGTCGATGACGATGCGGCCCTCGTCGGCCTGGTGGATGCCGCCGAGGATCTTCATCAGCGTCGACTTGCCTGCGCCGTTCTCGCCGAGCAGCGCGTGCACCTCGCCCTGGCGCACCGAGAGGTCGATGTTCGACAGGGCCTTCACGCCCGGGAAGCGCTTGGACACGCCCTCGAGCCGCAGCATCTCCCGGGGTGGTTCGTACGTGACGGTCACGGGCGGCGCGTCCGGCAACTTACCAGCTGAAGGTCTTGGCGCCTTCGGCGTCGATGAGCTTCACGTCGACCGGCACGGCCGCGGGCACGTTGGCGCCCCACTTCTTCGCCAGCGCGATGCCGATGGCCAGGCGGATCTGGTCGCGCGGGTACTGCGCGGTGGTGGCGATGAATTTCGAGCCCGCCTTCTGCATCGCCTTGATGGCTTCGGGCGCGCCGTCCACGCTGGTGAGCTTCACGTCCTTGCCGCTGGCTTCGATGGCAGCGAGCGCGCCCATCGAGCCGCCGTCGTTCACGCTGAAAACGCCCTTGAGGTTCTTGTTGGCCTGCAGGATGTTCTCGGTCACGGTGAGTGCGGTGGCGCGCTCCTGCTTGCCGTTCTGCGTGCTCACGACCTTGATGCCGGGGTACTTGGCCAGCGCTTCGCGGCAGCCCTTCACGCGCTCCAGGATCGGCACGACCGGGATGCCGTCGAGGATGGCCACGTCGCCCTTCTCGCCGATGTTCTTCGCCAGGTATTCGCAGGCCAGGCGGCCGGCGTCCAGGTTCTTGGAGCCCACGAACGAATCGACCGGGCCTTGCGCGTTGGCGTCGACCGCCACCACGATCACGCCGGCCTTCTTGGCCGAGCGCACCGCCGACTGCACGCCGGCCGAGTCGGTCGGGTTCAGCAGCAGGATGTCGATCTTCTTCTGGATCATGTCTTCCACGTCGCCGATCTGCTTGGCCACGTCGTGGCGCGCATCGGTGGTGACCACGGTGGCGCCGATGCTGGCGGCGGCTTCTTCCAGGGCCTGCTTCATCGTCACGAAGTAGGGGTTGTTCAATTCCTGGAAGGTCATGCCGATGCGCAGCGGCTGCTTGGGCGCCTGTGCCAGTGCGGCGGTGGTGCCGCAGGCGAGAGCGGCGACGAGGGCGGTGGCTTTGAGAAGGCTCTTCATTGGGTTGTCTCCTTGAGGCTGGTTGTGTGACGGTCTGCAAAAAACGCGGGCAAAGGGGCGCCCTGCGCGGCGCGGAGTGCGCCGCGCCAGGAACGACGCGGGGAACACGGGGCGGCGCGCTACGGCGGGCTGTTGGCGGCGCGCGATGCAGCGAGCTGCATGCGATGGAAATGGCGGAACTTGGTCGGCGGCATGCGCTTGTGCAGCAGGAACTGCCGGTTGAAGTTCGACACGTTGTTGAAGCCCACGTCCATGCAGACGTCGAGCACGGGCTTGTCGCTGTTGGCGAGCAGTTCGCAGGCGCGGCCGATGCGCAGCCGGTTCACGTAGCGCACGAACGACTGCCCCGTGTGCTTGCGAAACGACCGCGAGAACGCGCTCGGGCTCTGGCCCACCAGCTCGGCCAGCATCGGCTCGCGCAACTCGTCGCCCAGGTTGGCGGCGATGTGCGCCAGCACGTTGTTGATCGCGTGCGACATGAAGGCCTTGGGGTCGGGCGTGAACGCGGGGCTGGCCAGCCGCTGGCGGTCGTCGCTGGCCACCAGCAGTTCGAACAGCGACAGCAGCAGCACCACGCGGCGCAGCCCGCGCGCCTCGAGCAGCGCTTCCATGATCGGCTTGGCCGCAGCGGCGGTGGCGGCCGAGAAGAGCAGGCCGGAGGCCGACTCGGCCAGCAGCGGCTCGATGCGGCGGAACTCGGGGAAGGTGGCGGCCATGTTGCGCACCAGCGCGGCCGGGAACTGGATCACGATGCCGCGGCGCTCGACGCTCTGACCGGCGGGCACGTCGCTGATCCAGTTGTGCGGCAGGTCGGGGCCCATGAACACGAGGTTGCCCGGCTCGAAGTGACCGACGTGGTCGCCCACGAAGTACACGCCCTGGGTCTCGACGATCAGCTGGATCTCGTACTCGGGGTGGAAGTGCCAGCGCACCGTGCGATACGGATAGCCGTGCGCCCAGGCGGTGAACGATTCGTCACCTTGGACTTCGACGATTTCCAGATCGGGTTGCATGGCCGGCGGTCTTTCCTCTGTGTATGGCCCCCGGGTTGGGGGTGAGGCGGACTGTACGAATCGCTCCGGATGCCAACAACCAGCGTTGGGGTGCGCAACTGATACTTTTTTGAGTCGCGGTCCTGCCTGGTAGTGAAGGGCGCGACGACGCGCTGCGCTGCAGCAAACCCCTTTCTCCTCGGGGCGTGGCGCATGCCGGAGCGCAATTGCTGCGGTGCAAAAGAGCCGCTTCGCGCCGTGTCAAGATTTCATAGGTGTTTTCCCGGCCCGACGCGGTATCCGGGGCGGCACGGCACACTCGCAAGCCATGACGCAAAGCTCTCTTTCCCCTCCGGCCGCGGGTCCGCTGGCCGGCCTCAAGGTCGTCGAACTCGGGCAACTGATCGCCGGCCCCTTCGCGGCGCGCACGCTGGCCGACTTCGGCGCCGACGTGGTCAAGATCGAGCCGCCCGGCGCGGGTGATCCGCTGCGCAACTGGCGGCTGCTGAAGGACGGCACCTCTGTCTGGTGGCAGGTGCAGTCGCGCAACAAGCGCTCGCTGGCGCTGGACTTGCGCCAGCTCGAGGCGCAGGCCATCGTGCGCCAGCTTGCGGCCGAGGCCGACGTGCTGGTCGAGAACTTCCGCCCTGGCGCGATGGAAGGCTGGGGCCTGGGGCCCGACGCGCTGCTGGCGGCCAACCCCGCGCTCGTGATGCTGCGCATCAGCGGCTACGGCCAGACCGGCCCCTACCGCGACCGGCCCGGCTTCGGCGTGGTGGCCGAGGCCATGGGCGGGCTGCGCCACCTCACGGGCGAACCGGGCCGCGTGCCGGTGCGCGTGGGCGTGTCGATCGGCGACACGCTGGCCTCGCTGCATGGCGTGATCGGCGTGCTGATGGCCATGCAGCATCGCCACGCCACCGTGAGCGCCGAATTTCCGAAGGGCCGGGGCCAGGTGGTCGACGTCGCGCTGTACGAGGCGGTCTTCAACTGCATGGAAAGCCTGCTGCCCGAGTACGCCGAATTCGGCGCGGTGCGCGAGGCCGCCGGCAGTGCGCTGCCGGGCATTGCGCCCACCAACGCCTACCGCTGCGCGGACGGCGGCTACGCCATCGTCGCGGGCAACGGCGACAGCATCTTCAAGCGGCTCATGGCCTGCATCGGCCGGCCGGACCTCGCGGCCGACCCGGCGCTGGCCGGCAACACGGGGCGGGTGGCGCAGGTCGGGATGCTCGACGCCGCCATCGGCGACTGGGCCGCGCAGCGCACGGTGACCGAGGTGCTGGCGGCGCTCGATGCGGCGCACGTGCCGGCCGGGCGCATCTACACCATCGCCGACATCGCGGCCGACCCGCACTACGCCGCGCGCGGCATGCTGCAGGAGGTGAAGATGCCCGACGGCAGCGCGCTCGCGGTGCCCGGCTTCGTGCCCAAGCTGTCGCTCACGCCGGCCGGGCACCGACGCAATGCGCCGGCGCTGGGGGCGGACACACAGGCGGTGCTGGAGGAGATCGGCTTGAGCGCCGAGCAGATCGCCGCGCTCCAGGAACGCGGGATCGTCGGTTCTGCTTCGTGAGACACCGCGGAACCGGCTTTGCCGGGCCGCAGGTGTCGCCCCCGGAAGGGGGTTGGCGCAGCGACACGAAGTGCGCGCAGCCTGGGGGAGAGCCTAGCCTGCGCGCAGGGACTCGATCAGGTCGATGTACTTCTGCTTGGCCTCGTCGGCGGTGGCGCCCTTCTGGGCGGTCCACGCGTCCCACTTGGCGCGCGCGACGATGTCGCTGAAGCTGGGCTTCTTGGCGGTGTTGTCGCCTTCGGTCGCCTGCTTGAACAGGGCGTAGATCTTCAGCAGGGTCGGGTTGTCGGGGCGCTCGGCCAGCAGCTTGGAGTTGGCCTGGGCGGCTTCGAATTGGGTGTTGAGGTCGGACATGGCGGTCGGGAAGAAGGTCGGAAACCGCGCATCTTAAATGGGTTGGTACCAAGTGGTACCAATAGCAAGCGTTCAGGCCCTTCAGTCCGTCAGGCCGGCGCGCGCCAGCTCCACATCCAGCCGCTCCCGCGCATCCGCCGGCGTCAGCGCCGCCGCCTTCTCATACAGCCCGTTCGCCTCGCCGAGGCGCGACTCGCCGTGCAGCATCAGCAGCGCACGGGCGTACTCCATCATCCCGGCCGCCGACTGCGGATGCAGCGCCAGTCCGCGCTCGAACAGTTCGATCGAGGTTTCGGCGCGCACGCCGTAGGTCATGCGCCCGACCAGCGCGCCGACCTTGTCGATGACCTCGGCGTGGAAGGCTGCCAGCGCGAGGTGCGCGTCGCCGTGTTCCGGCTGCAGTTCGATCACGTGCTCCAGCGCGCCCTTGAGCTTGGTGCCCAGGCCCTGCGCCAGGGCGCGCGCCACGCTGATGCCCTGGCTGTAGCGGCCCAGGGCGTAGGCCTGCCAGTACAGCGCCTGGCAGTTGTCGGGCTCGGCCGCGACCTGCGCACCGGCGCGCTCGATCACCTGGCGGAACATGGCGAGCCGCACGGCCTCGCGCGGCTCCAGGTAGTTGGCGTAGATCGCGGTCGCCTGGTTGGCGAGCGCCAGGCCGTCGGGGCCGTGGCGCAGGCCGAGGGCGGCGGCGCGTTCGAACTCGCCGCTGTGGTACAGCGCCCAGCCTTCGGCCAGCGGCGCGTCGGGCGCGGGCGGCGGCAGTGCGTGGCCGGCGTGCAGGCGCTGCCAGTGGGCGAGCAGGCTGCGCGCGTCGTAGCGGGGCACGTCGGGGTAGGGAAGGGGCGTCCAGGGTTCGGTGCCGGCGGTGGCCGTGGCCGCGGCAGGGCCGGCGGACAGCAGCGAGAGCGGTTTGAAATCGGAGTGGGGCATGGATGTTCTAGGCCGCCATATCGACCGTCGGTGGCACGGGGCTGGGGTTGCTGGCGGCGCTTTCGCCGTTGTAGGCATTGCTCAGCGCCAGCAGGTGGCGGCGCTGGTCGCGTGCGAGGTAGGGCGCGAGCAGGTGCAGCGTGTGGTGGCCGCCGCGCATCAGCGCGCCCTGCGCGTGCGCGGGTTCCAGCGCCTGGCGCGGGTTGCGCACGTACTCGTAGCTGAGCCAGTAGGTCAGCACCACGACCATGCTCTGGGCCAGCGTGTCGACCTCGTGCGCATCGATGTCCAGGTGACCGGCGCGGCTCAGGCCGGCGATCAGCTGGCGGATGGCGCGCGCCTTGTTCTTGAGCACGAGCTGGAACTGGGTCTCCAGGTGCCGGTTCTTGCTCAGCAGGTCGTTGAGGTCGCGGTACAGGAAGCGGTAGCGCCAGATCAGCTCGAACAGGCTGTGCATGAAGAACCAGGCGTCCTCCACGTCGTGCACGCCCTCGCTGGCGTGCAGCAGCTCGTTGAGCTCGGCTTCGTAGCCTTCATAGAGCTTGTTGATCAGCTCTTCCTTGGCGGGGTAGTGGTAGTAGAGATTGCCGGGGCTGATGTTCAGCTCGCCGGCCACCAGCGTGGTCGACACGTTCGGTTCCCCGAAGCGGTTGAACAAATCCAATGCAGCTTCGAGGATGCGTTGCGCAGTGCGGCGTGGCGCCTTCTTTGCCATGTCGGTGCCCCCGTGGTTTCTCTTGGTCTTGGGGGCACTCTAGCGCATGTGCGCTGCACCATGAACGGTGCGGGACATGTTTTGCGGCGCTGAATTTTTGTGCAGTGCCGCAATTACGGAACGATGTCAGCCGGCCTTGGTGCGGCGCAGGGTCTTCTTGGCGGCGGGGGCGGTGGCGGCCTTGCGCGCGGCGGACTTGCGGGGCGCCGTGGCGGCGGTCTTGGCATCGCGCTGCTTGAGCTGGGCTTCGAGCGCCTCGACGCGCGCCTGCAGCGCGGCCACGTCGGCGGCCGAGGGCACGCCGAGCTTTTCGAGCGCGCGCGCCACGCGGTCTTCGAAGATGTTCTCGAGCTTGCCCCACTGGCCGGCGGCCTTGGTGCCGAACTCGCTGGCGAAGCCGGCCATGCGCTGCTGGGCCTGGGCCAGGGTTTCCTCGGCGGCCTGCTGGGTCTTCTTCTGCATGCCGGCGCCGTCCTTGACCAGCGCCTCGAAGGCCTTGCTGCCTTCCTGCTGCATCTTGGCGAAGGCGCCGAGGCCGGCCAGCCAGATCTGCTGGGCCGAGTCCTTGATGCGGTCGGTCTTGTCGTTGCTGTCGTCGTCTCGGGAGGTGGCCATGCGGTGTGTTCCTTGGGATGCAATCGCTCGACTCTAGCCGCCCGGGCGCGCCGTGGTTAGGGCGCGCCGCCTATCCCCGCGCTCGGGATCAGGGCGTGCCGCCGGCGGCGCGGCTGGCGTCCAGGTGCGCCTTGGCGCGCTCGGCCAGCGCCATTTCGCCGGGCGTGCCGGGCACGAAGGCTTCCACCGGCAGCGGCCGGCCGTGCGAGTCGACCGAGACGAACACGATCAGGCATTCGGTGGTCTTTTCCATCACGCCGCCCTTCATGTCGCCGCTGCGCACCTCGACCGAGATGTTCATGCTGGTCTTGCCGGTGTAGGCCAGGCGGGCCTCGACCTCGACGAGGTCGCCGATCATGATCGGCCGGTGAAAGCGGATGCTGCCGATGAAGGCGGTGACGCAGTAGCGCTTGGCCCAGCTGGTGGCGCAGGCGTAGCCGGCCTCGTCGATCCACTTCATGACCGTGCCGCCGTGGACCTTGCCGCCGAAGTTGACGGTGCTGGGTTCGGCCAGGAATCGGAGGGTGATGGAAGACATGGGGCGCCTTTTTTCTGTGGGCTGTGGGTGGGGAGCCGCGATTATGCGAGCGCCCGGGCGTCCTTTGGCGCCGTTCAGCTGCCGCTGAACAGCTGGGCCAGCGTGCGGCGCAGCCAGGCGTTGCCCGGGTCGGCATGAAAGCGCTCGTGCCAGTGCTGCTTGACGGCGTAGGCCGGCAGCGTGAAGGGCGGCGCCAGCACCTTCACCGGCTCCTGCGTGGCCAGCACGTTGCCCAGGATGCGCGGCACCACCACGATCAGCTCGGTGTGGGCCACGATGCGCGCCACGCTCAGGAAGCTCGACAGCCGCACCACCACGTTGCGCTTGAGGCCCAGGCGCGCGATGGTGGTGTCGACGATGGCATGCCCCGTGCCCGAGCTGGACACCACCGCGTGCGCCTCTTCCTCGAAGCGCTTGCGCGTGAGCTTGGCGCCGATGCGCGGATGGTTCTGCGCCGCCAGGCAGACGAAGTTCTGCATGAACAGCACCTGCTGGTAGAAGCCCGCGTCCAGCTGCGGCATGAAGCCCACGGCCAGGTCGACGTCGCCGTCCTGCAGGCGGCGGCCGCTGTGGGTGGAGATGATCTCGGTCTCGATGTGCACGCCCGGCGCCGCATGGCGCAGGTGGTCGAGCAGGCCGGGCAGCAGCACCACCTCGCTGATGTCGGTCATGCAGATGCGAAAGCGCCGCTGCGCGCGCGCCGGCTCGAAGCTGCTGCGGTTGCCCTGCGCCTGGGCCAGCTGCGCCAGCGCCTCGCGCAGGTTCGGGTAGATGCGCTCGGCGTGCGGCGTGGGCTGCATGCCCTGCGCGGTGCGGGTGAACAGGCGGTCGTCGAAGTGCGCGCGCAGCTTGTTCAGCGCCGTGCTGGCCGCGGCCTGCGCCATGCCCAGGCGCTCGGCCGCCTTGGTGACGTTGCCGGTCTTGTAGACCTCGTCGAACACGGCGAGCCATTCGAGATCGAGCTTGGACATGGGGTGAGGCGGGAGGGAGCCCTGAAGGCGAAAGACACCATTATCGAAATTTCGAATTCCGTGTATTGGCACGCGGTCTTGAGGAAATAGTGGTGCGGGTCAACAATGCCGCCAACGGAGACACCGACCCCATGAACCCCGCTTCTTCCCATGCCGCCAGCGCACCGGCCAACGCCGCCGAGCGCCGCGACTACTACGCCCGCATCCGCCCGCTGAACCTCTCGCCGCTGTGGGAGTCGCTGCACGTGCTGGTGCCGCGCGA
>Ga0105243_10000498_pt1 | contig 40115 bp, 34 predicted proteins | sample KBSM34metaG_FD_81525 | JGI IMG/M metagenome (GOLD analysis project Ga0105243, IMG submission 81525) | Miscanthus rhizosphere microbial communities from Kellogg Biological Station, Michigan, USA - KBS M3-4 metaG | ecosystem: Host-associated > Plants > Roots > Rhizosphere > Soil | place... | reverse complement strand
GGACCGCGGCGCAAGCCGCAATCGAGTCCGAATGTACGGGTGCAATCTTTTCCTTCGAGCCGTCATGAATTGAAAGCCTGGCAAATTCCGGGGGCGTCCATGTACGGAAACTGAGCCAGTTTTTGCAGGCAGTGCCACCTTTTTCCGACTTCGCTCGCGAGCGTCTTCGACCGGCCCGCACTGCTAGGTTCGCAGAGGGCGACTGGCTACTATCGGCTAGTACCCGCCATGCCAAGCTGCGCCGTCGCGCAGCGACGTCACGACTCCCTCGGGACGTCAAGGACGCGTGTGATCGACTGGCATTGACCGGTTCACAAACAACTTGGGCGGCGCCTAGCGCATCGAAAGAACACTCGCGATGACCATTACTATCACCGCCTTCGAACGGTCGCCCGACGGCGGCAAAGGTCTGGCGCGCGACACGCGCGTGCGCTGGGCGCTGGAAGAGGCCTGCCTGCCCTACGAGGTGCGCCAGATGTCCTTGCGCGCAATGAAAGAGGCTGCGCATCTGGCGCTGCACCCCTTCGGCCAGATACCCACCTACGAGGAGGGCGACCTCACACTGTTCGAGACCGGCTCGATCGTGCTGCACATCGCGGAGTGCCACCCGGGGCTGTTTCCCGCCGATGCCAACGCAAGGTCGCGGGCCATCACGTGGATGTTCGCGGCACTCAATACGGTCGAGCCTCCCATTCTCGAACTCGTCACTGTCAAGTTCGCGGAAGGCGACAAGCCCTGGAAGGACGAGCGCCTGCCCCTCGTCCAGGACCGGGTTCGTGTCCGGCTAACCCAACTCGCCACCCGCCTGGGCGACAGCGACTGGCTCGACGGAGGCTTCAGTGCGGGCGATTTGCTGATGGTGTCGGTGCTTCTCCGGCTGAGACCGTCCGGCCTACTGAGCGAATTTTCCAGGCTGGCCGCCTATGTCGCTCGTGGCGAAGCACGGCCGGCCTACCAGCGGGCGTTCGCCGCGCAACTGGCGATCAACGCGGCCCCCTTGCGGGCGGGCTGATGGTGGGCGCCATTGCCGGCGCAAACGAAGCGATGTACAGCCTTCGCCCTGGCCGCCGCAGGCGCACCGTTGAAGGTGGAGTCCCCGACGGCGGTGTAATGCTCATACGGAGCGAGCCCCTTCCAGGCACAACGGGGTGGCCGAGGCAGACAAGCTTCCTTCCGGTTGGACAATGAGCGGTGATGCGCTGCTACCGCGGGCACAGCCACCGCACACTCTTGCTGCGGTACTCGCCCAGTCCGATCTTGTTCATCCTCTACGTGTACGCCAACGAATGCCGCATCGCACGTTTGCGCGATGTCGCCCGCCGACACTTGGGCGCTTCGCTGCGTAAGCCGCAATCCACGTCCTCAGCAAGTTCGTGCCGACACAGTGCGCCATCGCCATGCGTGCCACCGACACTGCCTGCTTGAGACCGGAAACGACCTGACCAAACCATGACGTTCGTAGTCGCGGGTGTACCGCTCGGGGGCCGGGGCTGCAAAGGTTGCGTGCGCTCAGGCGCCTGGATTTGGCTTTCCTCGCTCACGCCCAACATCACGCCCGTCCATGGCGGATCCTTGTACAAGCCCGGGAGCGTGGTCACTTGCGTTGGCTGGCAAGACCCCATAGTTGTTCGCATTGGCCTCGCACGAGTTCGTCATCACGAATCCATCGCAGCTGTTCCACTTCGCAAGCTCGTCCACCAGACGCGCCGTAGTGGATCGCTGTGCACCGTGCATGCGCTCAGGACGACTCGTAGACAAGCGGCACCCGCTTGACGTTGCACAGCAGCTCGTAGGCGATGGTGCCCGCCCGCCGGGCCACTTCGTTCACTGCGACCTGCTCACCCCATAGCTCGACCCGGCTGCCGATCCCGGCTTGCGGCAGATCGCTCAGGTCGACCGTCAGCATGTCCATCGATACACGTCCGATCAATGGTGCGATGCGGCCGTCGACAGCGACCGGTGTACCGGTTGGCGCGAGGCGAGGATAGCCGTCGGCATAGCCGACTGCGACCAGTCCGACCCGTGTAAGTCGCGCTGCAACAAAACCGCCGCCATACCCCAGCGCATCCCCGACCTGCAGCGTGCGCACGGCGAAGACCTGGCTCTCGAAGTGCATCACCGACCGCAATGCCGCGCCCGACCCCATGCTTCCCATTGGCATCGGATCGGCGCCATACAGCAAGATGCCAGGCCTTGCCCAATCCCGAGATGCCGCAGGCCATCCCAGGATGCCGGCGGAGTTGCTCAGGCTGTGGTCACCCTGCAGCTCGGCGGTTGCGGCGGCAAAGGCCCTCAGTTGCTGTGTTGTTGCGTCGCTGTCGGGCTCGTCGGCCCGCGCGAAATGGGTCATGAGCACGATCTCCTCCACCTTACCGCTGGCCCGCAGTCGTGCATAGGCACTGAACATGTCGGCGAGACAGAAGCCGGCGCGACCCATGCCGGAGTCGGCCTTCAGCCACACGTGCAGCGCGCCATGGCTCGGGTCGCGCTCGATCATTCGCAGTTGTGCCTCATGGTGTACGACGATCCACAGGTCCAATATTCGTGCTGCGGCAAGCTCAGCGGCATCGAAGAGTCCTTCCAGCACGAGAATCGGCGAGAGGATGCCGGCAGCACGAAGTTCCGATGCCTCTTTGAGGAACGCCACTGCAAAGCCGTCCGCTTCGTCCTGCAGTGCCTGCGCGCACCGCACCGCACCGTGGCCGTAGGCGTTGGCTTTGATCACCGCGAGCGCCCGCCCGCCATGCAGGCGCCTGGCCAAGAGGTAGTTGTGTCGCAGGGCGTCGAGATTGATGCGCGCGCGGGAGGGGCGTGTCATGCTTGGTGCGCCGTTGACTGGGTGACGCGCCGGCGCCCGCTGCCGGCCACGTAGCGGTCGATGCCCAGGCCACTTGCACTGATTTCCGGACGCTGTCCGGTCACCATGTCCGAGACCAAGCGAGCCGAGCCGCAGGCCATGGTCCAGCCGAGCGTACCGTGGCCGGTGTTGAGAAACAGGTTCGGATACTTGGTTGCGCCGATCACTGGCGTGCTGTCGGGGGTCATGGGGCGAAGACCGGTCCAGAAGCTGGCAGCGGCCAAGTCGCCGCCCGGGAATAGGTCCTTGACCACGAGCTCCAGCGTGGCACGTCGTCGCGGGTCGAGCCTTAAGTCGAAGCCAGCGAGTTCGGCCATACCGCCCACGCGAATGCGGTTGTTAAATCGCGTGATGGCGATCTTGTACGTTTCGTCGAGCACGGTCGATTGCGGTGCGAAGGCTGGGTCGACCAGCGGCACGGTGAGCGAGTACCCCTTGACCGGGTACACCGGGAGGTTGAGGCCCAACGGCAGGAGGAGCGCCCTCGAATAGCTGCCCAAGGCAAGCACAAAGCGATCCGCGGTCAGGATCTGTCCGCCAACGCTCACGCCCCGGACGCAACCGCCATCGGTCATCACGCGGTCGATCGACTGCCCGAAGCGGAAATCCACGCCTATGCCCCGCGCCAGCGAACACAGTTCATTGGTGAAGCGGTGGCAGTCACCGGTCTCGTCCTTGGGTAGGCGCAGGCCGCCCGCCAGCCGGTCGCGCGCCTGGCCCAGGCTGGGTTCGATCAAAGCCAGCTGATCTGCAGTGAGCAGTTCGTAGGGCACCTGACATTCTTGCAGCACAGCGATGTCGCGCTGCACCGCATCGATCTGAGCCTGGGTACGGAACAGTTGCAGCGTGCCGCCGGTGCGTTGCTCGTATTCGATGCCGGTGTCGGCCCGCAACTGCTGCAGGCACGCGCGGCTGTACTCGGCGACGCGCATCATGCGCTCCTTGTTGACCGCGTAGTGCCCCGGCGAGCAGTTGCGCAGCATCTGTGCCATCCACTGCAGTTGGAACAAGCTGCCGTCCAGACGGATTGCAAGTGGTGCGTGCTTTTGGAACATCCACTTCATGGCTTTCAGCGGGATGCCCGGGGCGGCCCAAGGCGTCGAATAGCCCGGCGAGATTTGGCCGGCATTGGCGAAGCTGGTCTCCAACGCTGGACCGGGCTGTCGGTCGAGCACCGTGACTTCTGCGCCCGACTTGGCGAGGTAGTAGGCCGTACTGGTTCCGATAACGCCGCCGCCGAGGACGATGACTTTCATTGCAAGCTAAAATAGTGCCTATTGATAAAATAAGTTTATGTTTTATCAATAAGTCTATTTCACCGAAAATTAAGAAAATCTCAGTGAAATTCTCCGAAAAAAGCTGTCATTCTCTATGAATGCAGCGAAAGAGTGGTGTCCACGCTCATCGCGTCATACCCCACGGTCGGCGCAGTGCGAGAACACACATGACGACATGGCTTTCACAGATGACTCACGCGAAGCGCCCGGCCCTTTGGTGAGGAGGAGATGTCAGTTAGCTTGCCGCAGGGGAGAACGCATGACAATCGAGAACTTGTCATGAGTGAGGTTGACCATGGCTAAAGCCCGATACAAGCAACTGGTTGACACACTGGCCGCGAGCATCCAATCGGGACGCTTGCCGCCTGGCACTCGATTGCCAACGCATCGCAAGTTGGCAGATAAAGAGGGGCTCGCTCTCGTGACGGCGACGCGTGTCTATGCCGAGCTCGAAGCGATGGGGTTGATCAGCGGGGAGGCCGGTCGCGGAACATTTGTTCGGGAAATTTCCCTCCCAGCGGGCCTGGGGATCGATCAGCACACGACTGCAGCCGGAATGGTCGATCTGAACTTCAACTATCCAACGTTACCCGGTCAGGCGGAAATGCTGAGAGCTGCCCTACAGCAGCTTTGCGCTTCAAGTGACTCGGAGTTGGAATCCCTCCTTCGCTACCAGCCGCATGGCGGACGCATGCATGAGCGGGCGATGATGGCGCGCCATCTGCTCACTCGAGGACTGAGCGTTGAAACAGAACAGCTATTGATCGTGAGCGGCGCTCAGCATGGTTTGGCGACCACTGTCATGGCACTGCTCCGACCGGGTGATGTGGTTGCCGTGGACGCTTTGACTTACCCGGGCCTGAAAGTGCTGGCTGAAGCACATCGGCTCGAACTGGTCGCTGTGCCCGCTGCAGGTCAGGGCCTCGATCTCGATGTGCTTGAGAGGCTCTGCAAGAGCCGCCGTGTGCGCGCCATCTATGTGATGCCGACCTTGCAGAACCCGCTGGGGTGGGTCATGAGTGCGCGACGGCGGAAAGAGCTGGTATCGATCGCGCGCAAGTACGGGTTACTCATTATCGAAGACGCTGCGTATGCCTATCTCGCAGAAGATTCACCGGCCCCACTGGCCGCGCTTGCCCCTGATATCACGGTGTACGTCTCTGGGCTCTCCAAGAGTGTTGCCACCGGGCTCCGTGTCGGCTTTGTCGTCGCGCCTGCCCAATGGGTGCCCGCGATTGAGCGAGCAATTCGCGCCACAACCTGGAATACAGCGGGTGTCATGACGGCAATTGCTTGCGGATGGCTCCGGGATGGAACCATTGCACGATTGGAGAAAGAGAAGCGTAAGGATGCAATGGCGCGTCAGTCAATTGCGAGCGCCGTGCTTGCCGATGTGCCGTGCGTACGCCATCACGCGTCATACTTTCTTTGGCTTCCCTTGGCGGAGGGCATCCGCGCAGATCAAGTTGCAATGGAGCTTGCACACGAGGGCATCGCAGTCTCGACGGCTGAGCCGTTTTCAACCTCAGAGCACGTGCCGCATGCGATTCGATTGGCGCTCGGCTCCGTTGATATGGACGTTCTCAAGGAAGCGCTGAAGAACGTCAAGCGCATCATCGGCGTCTACTAGGCGGGCTTCCTGCCGCTGGCCGTGGAGAGGACTCCCCGCTGCCCAGCGAAGCGCGAGCGGAGTGTATCCATGACAAGAAATTGATCGTGCTGAATCGGGGGCATACCATGCCTCAAATCGGTCCTTCGACACTTCTTACACAGACACACGATGCACATCGCAATCCTCACCTTTGAAGGTTTCAACGAACTCGACTCGCTGATCGCGTTGGGAATCCTCAACCGCATCAAGCGGCCGGACTGGCGCGTATCGATTGCGAGTCCTACGTCGCGCGTAAAGTCCATGAACGGGGTGATTCTCGAGGCGCAGGCATCCCTTCAAGACGCCTGCCAAGCTGACGCCGTCATCGTGGGAAGTGGAATGCAGACCCGTGAAGTCGTGGCTGATGCGAGTCTGATGGCCCAGTTGAGATTCGACCCGTCGCGCCAGCTCCTTGGCGCGCAGTGTTCCGGGACACTGGTGCTGGCCAAACTCGGACTTCTTGGCAATGTTCCGGCTTGTACCGACCTGCTCACGAAGCCTTGGGTCGAGGAAGCAGGCGTCGCAGTTCTCGATCAGCCATTCGTCGCCAAGGGCAACGTGGCCACGGCGGGAGGATGTCTCTCTTCGCAGTATCTTGCCACGTGGATGATCGCTCGCTTGGTTGGCGCCGAAGCGGCGGAGAGTGCGATGCACTACGTGGCACCGGTAGGCGAGAAGCAGGAGTACGTGTCAAGGGCAATGAAGAACATTGCCCCGTTCGTGACTTAAGGGCCGGCAGTTGACTTCGCTGCAGCTGCTCCGCAAGCGCAGTAATTTCCGTCAAGAAATTACCCAGGAAAAATCCTGCCTTGCTAAATTTTTCCGAGCCGAGCCGAGCCGAGCCGAGCCGAGCCAGTACCCTTTGTCGGCTCGTCAAATTACGCCTCTTCGTATTGGTCGCACACGGCTTGGCCAGGCTTCATGCATCTTTGAAAGGACCGCGCCAAAAAGAGGCACGACCAGGAAACCCACTCAGAAAGGCGAATCCGGAAAGTAGTATTTGGAAGCGTTTTCCTTGGTGACTAGTACCGAAGGAATGATCGTCGTCGCCGGCATTTCGCTCCCCTTGATACGGGCCTCGGCCGTGGCTTTCATGGCGTCAGCGATCATGCTCGGCGCATAGGTCACGTCGGCGCTGACGATAGGATCGCCATCCATGACCTTCTTGATGTAGTCCTTGGAACCCGCCCCGCCCACGACGAGCTTCACATCACTGCGCTTGGCCTGGGCGATGGCTTTCTGCACGCCCACCGCCATGTCGTCATCGGAGGCCCAGACCGCATCGATCTGCTTGAAGCGCGTGAGGTAGTCCTGCATGACCTTGAAGGCGTCGTCCCGATTCCAGTTTCCATGCTTGGCGTCAAGCACCTTGATGTTCGGGTGGGCCTTCAGCACTTCGTTGAAGGCATCGACGCGCTGGTTGTCGATGACGGTGGGTATGCCGCGCAAAATCACGAGGTTGCCTGCACCTCCCAACCTCTTGGCCATGTACTCGGCGGCGACTTTGCCGAACCCGGGATTGTCGCCCGCGACGTAGGCGCTTTGCGCGTTCGTGTCGGTCAAGCCCCGATCGACCACCGTCACGAACACCCCTTTGTTCTTCACCTGGGCCACCGGCTTGGTCAGCGGCGCCGATTCAAAGGGAAGGATCACCAGCGTGTCGATCTTGTTGACGGTCTGGAGGTCTTGTACCTGGTTGGCCTGCTCGGTGGCGGAGCCCGCGGTCTTCACGATCACCTTGGCGCCGGGGTACTGCTTTTCCAGTTCGGCCTTGGTGCGATTGGCCCAATACACCACGCCGCCGGTCCAGCCATGCGTTGCTGCGGGGACCGACACGCCCATCACCAGCTTGTTGTCGGCGGCGAACGTCGGTGCGCTGGCCAGCGCGCATGCGACCAATGCGATGGAAGAGAAAATTCTTCTGTTCATGGATGTCTCCTTCTTTCTTGGATCTTCGAGGCGGGAATGGCTCGCCGGCCCGACGGGCTGCGCAGCCGGAAGTTCATCGTCGCCCTCTTTGCAGGAAGGCCACGACGATGATCACGAAGCCCTGCACCGCCGCGTTCAGGTAGACGCTGATGATGCTGGTGAGGTTGAGGATGTTGCCGATGACGGAAAGCAGCACCGCGCCGATCACGGTGCCCACGATGCGGCCGTTCCCGCCCTTGAGCGCGGTGCCGCCGACGATCACGGCGGCAATGGCTTCGAGCTCCCAGAGCAGGCCGGTGGAAGGCGATGCCGAGCCCAGACGCGGCACGTAGAGCAGCGTGGCAACGCCCACGCAGATGCCCAGCAGCACATAGGTCCAGATCTTGATTCGGTTCACCGCGACCGCCGCGTAGCGCGCCACCTGCTCGTTCGAGCCTATGGCTTGCACGTAGCGGCCATAGCTGGTGCGGTTGAGCAGCAGCATCCCGGCCAGTGCCACCGCCGCGAACACCCAGATCGGGATCGGCACGCCCAGCCAGGCCCCGTAGTAGACCGGACCGTAGGCATCGGCCAGCGTGTTGTCCAGCGTGAGCGCCCCGCCATTGGAGAAATAGGTGAGATACGCACGGAAGATGCCCAGGGTGCCCAGGGTCACGATGAAGGGCTCGATGCGCCCCTTCGTGATGAGCAGGCCATGCACCAGTCCGAACGCGGCGCCCAGCGTCAATGCGACGGCCATGCCGACCAGCACCGCGGCCCCCGGGCTGCCCGCAAGAGGCGCGACCCAGTTCATCACCATGATCACGGAACCTGCGATGAGGGCGGCCATCGAGCCCACGGAGAGATCGATACCTCCCGAGGTGATGACGAAGCACATGCCCACCGCGATGATGCCGATGAACGCGGTGCGCGTGAGCACGTTCATCGCGTTGTCCCAGGTCGCGAAGTCCGGGTTGAGCAAGCCGCCGGCGATGCACAGCAACACCAGGCCGATGACGGGACCCGCGTCGCGCAGACGCACGCGCAGTTGTCTGGCGGCTTGCCGTGCAGCCGCCGGCGCGGTGGGGTCAGGTAGGCGGGCGGCGGTTTGCATGGAATCAGTGAGTGCCGGTGGCATGGGCGATAAGCTCCTCTTCGGTCAGGTTGTCGGCGTCCAGGGTGGCCTGCAGGGCGCCTGCGCGCATCACTGCGACGCGATGGCACAAGCCGATCAACTCCATCAACTCCGAAGAGATGATGACCACTGCGCGGCCCTCGGCCGCCAGACGCTGGATCAAGAAATAGATGTCGCGCTTGGCGCCCACGTCGACGCCGCGCGTAGGTTCATCCAGCACCACGACGCGCGGTCCGGGCTGCAGAACCTTGGCCATGGCCAGCTTCTGCTGGTTGCCGCCGGAGAGAGCCCCAGCCCTTGCATCGAGCGTGCCGGTGCGGATACCAAAATCGGACACGGCCTGCTCGAGCGCGCGGCGTTCGGAACGCGGGTCGAGCCAGGGCCTGGCGTGGCGCTCCAGGTTCATCAGCGTCAGGTTTTCCTGAAGCGACATATGGATGTGCAGGCCGCAGCCCTTGCGGTCTTCGCTGAGGTAGGTAAGGCCTTCGCGCTGCGCCTCGCGCGGATCGCGAAAGGCCACCACGCGCCCGCCGAGCCGCACTTCGCCGCCGGCGCGTTTGCGCAGCCCCAGCAAGGACTCGAAGAGCTCGGTGCGGCCGGCGCCGACCAGTCCCGCGAAGCCAAGGATCTCGCCCGGGCGCACGTCGAAGCTGACATCGTGCGCCCAGCCCGGCACCGACAGCCCGCGTACCGACAACAGGGGTTCGGAGGGCGGCGGCGCGAGGCGGGACGGAAACATGTCCGACAGTTCGCGGCCCACCATCAGGGTGGCCATCTGGTGCCTCGTGTGCTGCGCCGTCTGCCCGCGCATGATGAAGCGGCCGTCGCGCATGACGACGATCTCGTCGGTCATGCGCTCCACCTCATCGAGCTTGTGCGAGATGTAGACCACGGTCACGCCCTGAGCACGCAGTTGCGCGATCAGTTCGAACAGGCGCTGCGTTTCCGACGGCGTCAGCGTGGCGGTGGGTTCGTCCATCACGAGCAGGCGCGCTTGGCGCGACAAGGCCTTGGCGATCTCCACCAACTGCTTTTCGGCCACGATCAGGTCGCCCGTGCGGGTATCGGGGTCGATGTGCAGTCCAACCTCCTGCAGCACCTCGCGTGCGGCGCGGCGCATGCGGCCCTCGTCCAGCAGTAGGCCGCGGCGCAACTCGCGGCCCAGGAAGATGTTCTGGGCCACCGTCAGGTCATCGGCCAGGTTGAACTCCTGGTGGATCAGCACGATGCCCGCGTCCTCGGCCTCGCGCGAACTGGCGAAGCGCCGCGCCACGCCGTCGATCTCCAGGCTGCCGGCGCTCAGGGACTCGTAACCCGAGAGGATTTTCATCAGCGTGGATTTGCCCGCGCCGTTCTCGCCCAGCAGTCCGACCATGCGACCGGGTTCGAGCTCGAAGCTCACGCCGTGCAGCACGCGCACCGGGCCGAAGTCTTTGACCACCTCGTTGAAACGCACGCGCAGGCTCACGGGTTCGCCCTCCGTGCGTTCGTCGCGTGGCGCTTCATGCCGTCACCTCGACCCAGGCGCCGCCCTGGGAGGACGAGTGCACCGCCGCCTCGATGAACGCCATGCCGTGCACGCCGTCTTCGATGGTGGGAAACACAACGTCGGGCGGCAGCGCCGAGCCGTCGCGCGCGGCACGCAGGGCGTGCGCAATCTCGGCGTAGACGGTGGCGAATCCTTCCAGGTAGCCCTCGGGATGGCCGGAAGGCAGCCGCGTCACGCGCGCCGCATCGGCGTTGGCCGCTGCGGTGCTGCGCGAGATAATCTGCGTCGGCTGCCCGTAGGGCGACCAGTGCAATTGGTTGGGCTGTTCCTGGAGCCACTCGATGCCGCCCCGGCTGCCGTAGATTCGCAGCCGAAGGCCGTTCTCGTTGCCCGGTGCGACCTGGCTGGCCCACAGCATGCCGCGCGCGCCGCCCGCAAAGCGCAACATCACCTGCACGTTGTCGTCCAGCGCACGGCCCGGCACAAAGGTGCTCAACTCGGCGCACAGCGATTGCGTCCGCAGGCCGCTGACGAAGCTCGCCAGGTGATAGGCGTGGGTCCCGATGTCGCCGATGCAGCCCCCCGCGCCGGCACGCGCCGGGTCGGTGCGCCAGGCGGCCTGCTTCTGTCCGGTGGCCTCGAGAGATTCGGTCAGCCAGTCTTGTGCGTACTCGACCTGCACGACGCGGATCTCGCCCAGGGCGCCCTCGCGCACCAGGCGGCGCGCGTGGCGCACCATCGGGTAGCCGCTGTAGTTGTAGGTCACGGCCAGCACCAGCCCGCGTGCGCGGGCCAGCTCGCGCAGCCGCTGGGCCTGGGCCAACGTGGTGGTCACGGGCTTGTCGCAGATCACATGGATACCGGCTTCGAGAAAAGCCTCGGCGGCCGATGCATGCTGGTCGTTGGGCGTGACGATGGCCACGGCCTCGATGCCGTCGGCGCCGCGCGCGGCTTCCTCGCGCGCCATGGAGCGGTAGTCAGGGTAGGCGCGGGCCAGGCCCAGCGCATGCGCCGAACGCAAGGCCTTTTCCGGGCTGGACGAGAGCGCGCCGGCGAGCAGTTCATAGTGGTCGTCCAGTCGCGCGGCGATGCGGTGAACAGCGCCGATGAAAGCGCCTTCACCGCCGCCCACCATGCCCAGGCGGATGCGCCGGCCGCGCGCAGCGAGGGTTGCGTCGGAACCGCCTTCGATGGTCATCGCGAACTTTCCTGCAGGCCGAGCATCCGCTGCAGCTGTTGCGGGTCGGTGGCAGCACCGGCGAAATCGTCGAAGGCCTTTTCCGTCACCCGGATGATGTGGCGGCGGATGAACTCCGCGCCTTCGGCTGCCCCGGCTTCGGGGTGCTTGAGACAGCACTCCCACTCCAGCACGGCCCAGCTGTCGTAGTTGTACTGAGCCATCTTGGAGAAGATGGCGCCGAAGTCCACCTGGCCGTCGCCCAGCGAGCGAAAGCGGCCCGCGCGGTCGACCCATGGCTGGTAGCCCGAGTACACGCCCTGGCGTCCGGTGGGACGAAACTCGGCATCCTTGATGTGCAGCGCCTTGATGCGCGAGTGGTAGATGTCGATGAATTCAAGATAGTCGAGCTGCTGCAGCAGGAAGTGCGAGGGGTCGTAGTTGATGCAGCAGCGCGGGTGCTGGTTCACGCGATCCAGGAACATCTCGAAAGTCGTGCCATCGAACAGGTCTTCGCCCGGGTGCAACTCGAAGCAGACGTTGCAGTCGGCGTCCTCGAACGCATCGAAGATCGGCGTCCAGCGCTTGGCGAGCTCGTCGAATGCGGCCTCGATCAGACCGGCGGGGCGCTGCGGCCACGGGTACAAATAGGGCCAGGCCAACGCTCCCGGAAAGCTCACGTTGCTCTTGAGGTTCAGCCGGCGCGACGCCTTGGCCGACAGCACCATCTGCTGCACCGCCCAGGCCTGCCGTGCCTTGGGGTTGCGCCGCACCGCCTCGGGTGCAAAGCCGTCGAAAGCCTCGTCGTAGGCTGGGTGCACCGCCACCAGCTGCCCCTGCAGGTGGGTGCCCAGTTCGGTGATCTCGACGCCGTTCTCGCGCGCCACGCCTGCCACCTCGTCGCAATAGGTTTGCGATTCCGCGGCCTTGTCAAGGTCGAAGATGCGCTTGTCCCACGAGGGGATCTGAATGCCCTTGAAGCCAAGACCGCCGGCCCAGCGCGTGATGGCATCCCAGGAATCGAAGGGTGCAGTGTCGCTTGCGAACTGCGCGAGGTAGATGCCTGGTCCCTTGATGTTGCTTGCCATGTGGTTGCCTCTCGTGGTCCAAGGTTTCAGAGATAGCCGTTGACCAGGTGCTCCAGCCGTTCCTGCTGCCCGGAGCGCGGCTGCGGTTCAACGCCTTCGGTTTCGACATCGCGCGCCAGCGCCTCCAGCGAGTACTCGCCCTGCAGAATGGCGCGACCGCGCTGCGTGTCCCAGCCCTGGTAGCGGGACTGCACGTGGCGTTGCAGCGCGCCGTCCTGCACCATCTTCTCGGCCACCAGCAGACCGCGCGCGCACAGGTCCATCGCGGTGGCGTGAGCCCACACCAGGTCGTCGGGCTCGATCGACTGGCGGCGCAGCTTCGAGTCGAAGTTCAGGCCGCCCTGGCCGATGCCGCCGGCCTTGAGCACTTCGTACAGCGCGCCCGCCACATGCTGCAAGTTGTTCGGGAACTGGTCGGTGTCCCAACCCAGCATCTCGTCGCCGCGATTCATGTCCAGCGAGCCGAAGATGCCCAGCGCGGCGGACAGCGCGATCTCGTGCTCGAAGGTGTGGCCGGCCAGCAGCGCGTGGTTCTGCTCCAGGTTGACCTTGATTTCCTTCTCCAGTCCGTGCGCCTTCAGGAAACCGTAGACGGTGCCCACGTCGTAGTCGTACTGGTGCTTGGTCGGCTCGGCCGGCTTGGGCTCGATCAGGATCTGGCCGGTGAAGCCGATCTTGTGCTTGTGCTCGACCACCAGGTTCAGGAAGCGCCCGAGCTGTTCCAGCTCGCGCTTGAGATCGGTGTTGAGCAAGGTCTCGTAGCCCTCGCGCCCGCCCCACAGCACGTAGTTGTGTCCCTTGAGCCGATGCGTGGCCTCCAGCACGTTCTTCACCTGCGCGGCGCCGTAGGCAAACACATCGGGATCGGGGTTGGTGGCGGCACCCGCCATGTAGCGCCGGTGGGTGAACAGATTCGCCGTCCCCCAGAGCAGCTTCACGCCGGTCTCGTCCATCTTGCGTTCGAACACGTCGATGATGCGCTTCAGGTTGTCGTTCGATTCGCGCAGCGTTGCACCTTCGGGGGCCACGTCGCGGTCGTGGAAGGTGAAGAAGGGCGAGTCGACCAGGCGGAACAGGTCGAAGGCGACGTCGGCCTTGTGCAGCGCCTGCGCCATCGGGTCGCCCGCGCCGTGCCAGGGCCGCGTGAAGCTCGGGTCGCCGAACGGGTCGCTGCCGTTGCCGACGAAGCTGTGCCAATAGCAGGTCGCGAAGCGCAACTGGTCTTCCATGCGCTTGCCCAGCACCAGCCGGCTCTTGTCGTAGTAGCGGTAGGCGAAGGGCTCGCCGGCGGTTGGCGTGAAGCCTTCGCCGCGAAAGGCGATGGGCTGCTGGAAAGAGAAGTAGGAACCCCGCTTGGCGATCGCCGCGGGTGCTGAGTCGAGGGTCTGCATGAGGGGATGGTTCTTCTTGAAAGGTTGAAGGGATCAAGCGGCCTTGGCCGTTGGAGGAAAAAGTGCCGATGTCTGCGGAGCCGCCACCTGGCGTGCCAGGCCATACAGCGCTTGCCAGCGGCGATGCGCTTCGTCGTAGCGCGGTTGGCGGGCACGGTCGGGCTCGAAGCTGCGCAGCCGGCGCGGCTTGCTGAAGTCGCTGCCGCCGCCTGCGGCCGCGCGAGCCAGCCGGGCGGCGCCGAGGGCGCATCCATGCTCGCCGCCCTCGACCTGGTGCAGAGACATCCCCAGCACATCCGCCAAAATTTGGCTCCACTGCGCGGAGCGCGTACCGCCGCCGAGCAGATCGGCTTCGTGCAGCTGCGTGCCAGAGGCGGCGAGCGCATCACGTGCATCGCGGAAGGCATAGGCCACGCCTTCCAGCACGGCCTGGGTCATGGCCGGCCGCTCGGTGTCGGCCGAGAGATGCAGGAAGCCACCGCGAACGTCGACATCGTTGTGAGGGGTGCGATCACCGCAAAGGTAGGGTGCGAACCAGCACGACGACGGGCCTGTGTGACGGCCGTCCAGTTCGGTGAGCAGGTGCGCCTCGGTGGCGCCGCTCACTCGTGCCCACCAAGCCAGCGACGCGGCGGCCGAAAGCTGCACGCCCATCTGGTGCCACACGTCGCGCACGGCATGGCAGAAGGCATGCACGCCTTGGTCGGCCGCCGGCGTGAAACTGGCGGTTGTGGCCCAGAGCACGCCGGAGGTGCCGAGCGAGACAAAGGCATCGCCGGCCTTGACCGCGCCCACGCCCACGGCGCCCGCGGCGTTGTCGCCCGCGCCGCCCGCAACCACCGGCACCTGTTCAAAGCGCCAGCGGGTAACCCATTCATTGCGCAGGACGCCGGCCGGGTCCGTACCTTCGACCAGGGCCGGCATCTGGGCTTCCGTGAGCCCGCAGGCGGCCAGCAGCGTGGGCGACCAACGGCGCTGAGCCACGTCGAGCCACAGCGTGCCCGAAGCGTCGGACATCTCCTCGATGAATTCGCCCGTGAGCTTCCATCGCAACCAGGCCTTGGGCAGCAGCACCTTGGCGATGCGCGCGAACACCTCGGGCTCGTGCTCGCGCACCCAAAGCAGCTTGGGTGCCGTGAAGCCGGCCATCGCGGGATTGCCTGCCAGCCGGCGCAGTTCGAGGTTCGGGGCTTCCAGTTGTGCGCAGTGCGCGGCGCTGCGCCCGTCGTTCCACAAGATGCAGGGACGGAGCACCTCGTCGTTCGCGTCGAGCAGCGTGGCGCCATGCATCTGACCCGAGAGGCCGATGCCGCGCACGGCCGCCAGGATGCGGGGATGCGCGGCTGCCAACTGGTCGAGGCAACGCTCGGTGGCTTGCCACCATTGCTCGGGGTGTTGTTCCGACCAACCCGCCGCAGGCCGCTGCACCGTCAGCGACGCCGTGGCGGTGGCCACGGTGGTGTCGCCATCCAGGAGCAGTGCCTTCACGCCTGAAGTGCCCAGGTCGAGGCCCAACGTGATCACGGCAGGTTGTCCTTGAGGTAAATGTCGATGCGGATGCGTTCCTGGTCCGCCAGTACCGGCCCCTTGGACCAGTGAGCTAGCGCCAGCCGCAGTGCAGAGCGAATCTCGTGGCCGGCGTCCTGGTTGATGACGGCGTCCATCGTGCCGTGCAGCAAGTCCGCCCGAGAGTCGGGCGTGAGCTCGTGGCCGACGAACACCGTCTCCAGCGCGCGGCCGGCTGCGCGAAGCGCGACGGAAATGCCGCCGTTGCCGGCACCTGCGCTGTAGATCGCAACCAGGTCCGGATGGGCTCGGAGCAACTGGGTCGTCAGCGCTTCGTTGCGCACGGGATCGTCCTGCCCTTCGAGTGGCTGCAGCACGACCAGATGCGGGTGATCCTGCGCCATCACCTGGTTGAAGCCGAAGTAGCGCTCCGCATGGTCCCGAAGTGACAAGCTGCCGAGAAGAATGGCCACCTTGGCCGGGCGCTTGCCGACGAAACGGCCGATGAGTGTGGCAGCCGTGCGGCCGGCCGCCGTGTTGTCGATGCCCACGTAGTGCTGGCGGATGGACGAGGGCACATCCGAGACGAGTGTGATGACGATTGTGCCGGCCTGCGTCAACAGGTCGATCGCCGATCGAACTACGGGATGGTCCAGGGCCATGACCATCACGGCATCGCGGCGGCCCTTCTGCGCGAGCAGCGCCTTGGCCAGTTCAGCCGGGTTGAAGACGTCGACCGACAGAACCTCCGATTCGATGCGCTGGTCGCGCATCCATTCGGTATTGGCCTCGATCTGTTCGCTCAACAACCCGACGAAGCGGTTGCTGCCAGCCGGCAACAGAAACGCCACCTGTCGGGGACGGGCGCGTGCCAGCCGGGCGGCAGCGGGATCCGGCCTGTAGCCCAGCCGGCGTATCGCCGCGTTGACCTTGGCCACCGTTGCCGCCCGCACACCGGGGCGCTGATTCACCACCCGATCGGCAGTCGCCAGGCTGACCTGCGCGTCCAGGGCCACATCTTCCAGTGTGGCGCGTACCTTGAGAGGTGATTTCGATTGCATGGTCGAAATTCTGAGGTGCGCACCTCAAATCAGGCATAGGTGATTTCACCATGCTCTAAGAAATTCGATGTGCGCATGTCATTCTGACTCGTTGCGCAAATGACGTCGGCATGGCACCGTGGCAGATACGCGAGCAGACCGGCCACAAGTCCGACGTGACGTTGGCCAAGTACATCCGGCCGATTACCAAACGCAAAATTCCGACCCTGTTGTGGGCCAGTCCGACACAGGGCAGAACGCCATGAGCCTCATGCTCACCAACGGCTGTACCACCAGCCGGTAGCCCGAGGCCCGCGTTCACTTCGGGTTCGCGACGCGCTCGCCCATCAGGTGCGCACGCAGCGCCTTGGGGATAGCCGATTCGCAGCCTACCCACGCATGGAAGTCGCCGGCCGGAAGTTGGAAGGCCTTCAGGGCACCGAGCAGCACAGGGCTCAGGCCCGGCTCGGCGCCGCGGCGGTAAACCTACTTCAGCGTGAGTTCGGCCTGCGTGTCGAACGGGATCTCGTCGGCTTCGCTGTCGACTTCCGCCAGCGCCACCACGCGAGAGCCGGCCGGCAATTCGCCGACAACGAATGGCTGTCCCGCTCGATCGGAGGATTTCGTTGCGGAGTTGGAGATGGCTGCGTACCAACCGGCTGCCCCATCCGATCTTTTCCCTGTCGGTCGGATGTGGCGCCGCCGGCCCAGGGCCAGACGTCCCCGATTTTCAAGGCTGCAGTTGCGCGCGAAGAAAATCTTCTGTGGCCTGGCGTGCCTGCGGCAGATTGAGCAGCGTGTGGGGGGCACTCCAATCTAGGGTCAGAGATCGGCGGAATCCAACAGCCGAGCGGCTGCTCGCGCACGTGCACCACACGCGATTCAGCAAAAAGTCCGCGCTGAACGAGGTCCGTTGGAGGCTCAGGCTCCGGGCCGTGGGCAGCAGGCGCAAACGCCACCGTTCCCGAGTCGTTGATAGTGCGAGCTGGCGCTCTGCGTTGCAGCCTGCCGCGACTCATCTTCGCTTCGCCGCTTGCCCAGGAAGTCCGGAACACTCAACGCGCGCCCGGACTCCGTTCCGCATCTGGGGCAAGGCACTGGCCGATCGAACAAGGTCATCGGGCGCCGCTCGACGAACGGCCCGCAGCGCGAGCAGGCGTAGTTGTAAGTGGGCACAGGGCTACCAGCCGCCTGATTCCCCGCGGGCCACATAGCGACCGCTGCCAGCTTTTCCGAGCCATCGATTGTCGTCGACGATGAGTTCGCCGCGCAGCAACACGCCTCTCACTTTCCCTGTCACGCTCTGGCCTTCGAAAAGCGTGAAATCGCAGTTTCCATGTTGCGTCTTCGCCGAAATGACGTGCTGCGCTCCCGGGTCGAAAATCACCAAGTCGGCATCGCTGCCGACGGCGATCGTGCCTTTTTGCGGGAACAGCCCGAACAGCTTCGAAGGCGCCGTGGACACCAACTCGACGAAGCGGTTGAGCGAGATGCGGCCCGTGCGTACACCGCCGTCGTAGAGTGTCGCCATGCGCGTTTCCACACCGGGTACGCCATTAGGGATCTTCGAGAAATCATTGCGGCCATACGGCTTCTGATTCACGCGCCCCAGGTGTCCTTCCTTCATGCAAAAGGGGCAGTGGTCGGTCGAAATCAACTGCAGGTCGTCGGTGCGCAGCGCCGTCCACAAGGCCTGCTGCGATTCCTTGGAGCGAAGCGGGGGACTCATCACGTAGCGCGCAAGGTCAAAGTCTTCGCTGTCGTAGGCACTGTCGTCAAAGAACAGGTAGTGCGGACAGGTCTCGGCAAACACTGGAACCCCCATGTCGCGGGCCTCCACGACATGCTTGAGCGCCTCCTTTGCGGAGAGATGGACGAAGTAAACGGGCGCGTCGGCAAGCTCAGCGAGCTTGATGCCTCGGTGCGTGGCTTCGCCCTCCATGATCGCCGGCCGCGTGAGTGCGTGGTACTTGGGGGCGGTGTGTCCTTGCGCCAGCGCCTCCTGGATGAGGAGTTCGATGATGGTCCCGTTCTCGGCGTGCAGCGCGATCATGCCGCCGTGCTGACCAACCATGCGCATGGCCCGAAAGATGGCCGCGTCGTCGACCATCACCGAACCGGGGTAGGCCATGAACATCTTGAAACTCGAGACCCCCTCGTGGCGAATTGCATGCTGCATATCGGCCAGCGTCTGCTCATCCACGCCGGTCACGATGACATGGAAGCCGTAGTCGATGCAGGCCCCGTCGGCACCTTTTGCCCGTGCCCGTTCGATCGCCTCCAGCACACTCACGCCTTTTCGCTGGAAGGCAAAGTCCACAATGGTCGTGGTGCCGCCAAAAGCAGCCGATCGCGTGCCCGACTCGAAGCTGTCGCAGGTGGTCGAGTCACCGAAGGTGTTGTCCATGTGGGTGTGGCAATCCACCCCACCAGGTAGTACCAACATGCCTGCGGCGTCAATGACTTCGACGTCGGCGGCGACATCGAGGGCACGACCAATGGCGACGATGCATCCATCGTCGATCAGCACGTCGGCGGTGTAGTCGTCAACGGCCGTGACAATGCGGCCGTTGCGAATGATCTTGCGGGTCATGGATGGGGCTCTCCCTTGGTTGATTCAGTTCAGGCGCGTACGCCGGCCTCGGCAAGCGCACGTTCCAATGCCGCGACTTCATTGCGCGAAAGTGGCCCCAGCGGAGGGCGCATCGCGTCGCTGGGAAAGCGGCCCATCAGCTTGAGGCAGGTTTTGAGACGCGCCGTTGCATACCCGCCCGGTGCGGTTCCGTAGATCGCCTTGGCAAGTGGATAGATGCGCTCATTCAGGCTGCGTGCCTTCGCGAGGTCACCGCATTGCATCGCGCGGTCGAGGTCGATCACCAGTTCGGGAACGACTGCGGCCAGGCTCACGAGGCTGCCATCGCTGCCAATCGAGAAACAGGTCAGCAGATGTTCATCGCCCGAGGCCATCATGGCGACATGTGGCGCTACCCGTTTCACCAGACGGCGGTTGGCTTCGTAGGCCGCAGCTTCCCAGCTTCCCTCCTTGACACCGACCACGTGCGGCATTTGAGCGAGTTCCGCCAGCACCTCCGGACGATAGCCAAGGGTGCCCGCATTGACGCCGGCCTGATAGAGCATCAGGGGCATCTGCGCGTTGGCATTGGCAATCCGGTGGTGCGTTGCGGCCATCTGAGAGTCTTGCGAAAGCGCCCACGAGAAAGGGGGAAAGATCAGCACGGCATCGGCCCGTGCGGCCTTGGCGTCGTCGACATGGCGCTGGGCCTCGAAGCTGTCTTCAGCATTGATGCCGCACACCAGCAACGACCGTTCGCCGCAAACCTCGAATGCGATCTCGGTCACTCTGCGTTTTTCCTCGCGCGAGAGCGAGAAGTTCTCGCCCGCGTGACCGTTGATCAGCAAGCCCTTCATGCCCGGTGTGAGGGCATTGACCTCGAGATGACGCGCCAGCGTTGCTTCGTCGATGCGGCCGTCGTCGAGTAGCGGGCACAAGGTGGCGGCATAGATGCCGTGAAAAGCGTTAGGTTCTTGAGGAATCATGGGAGCGTGTTTTCAAGCGCCGGGCATCGGCATGCCCAACAGGCGGGCGGGATCGAAAAGAGGCATCTCGGGCTGCTGGCCGAGGATGTACTGGGCCATGATCCGGCCCATGAACGGACCACTGGTGTAGCCCGAGTGCGCGCTGCCGACCACGTAGGCCCCAGGCACGCCGGGCACGTCCCCGATGATCGGCATGGCGTCAGCGGTCTCGGCCTCCAGGCCGAGCCAGATGCGTGCAATGCGGGCTTCGGACAAGGCGGGGAGGGCGTAAGCCGCCAGGCGCATGTTGCCCACGAGGTTCTGCGGGCGGGCCTCGATGCCGCCGCGCTCACGGTCGCCTTCGCCCTGCCAGCCGCCGCCGATCAGCACGGTGCCATTGGCGAACTGCTTTAGCGACAACAACCCGTTGGCGACGCTGAGCACGGTGCGCATCACCGGCCGCACCCGCTCGGTGATGATGAGCTGGTTGACGAGCACCTTGATCGGGATCTGCACGCCGAGCCAGGCGAGCATGTTCTCGATCCAAACGCCGCCAGCGAGGACGACGCGCGCTGCTTGCAACGGCGGCCGGTTCGTCAGGCCGTCAAAACGGATCAGGTGACCCGCATCCCCTGAATCGATGCCTGCGACGGGTGTGTTCTCGATGACCTCGACGCCGGCGATTGTGAGCGCATGGCGAAAGGCGCGACCCGTGAGGTAGGCACTCGCAAAGCCATCGATATCGCAGTATCCCGCCTTCATCAGACCGGGATGTACGCCAGGCTCGATCTCTCTGGCCCGTGCTGGTGAAATGACTTCGATCGGCGCACCGTATTCGCGGCGCGCCTTGGCGCGCAGTTCGACCAACTCGCACTCGGCCTCGGTGAAGGCCAGCGTGAGGCCCGGCACGTGGGTTGCGAGCACGCCCGTGCCCAGCCATTTCTCGGCGTCCATCCACATTTTCCAGGCGCGCATTGCGTAGGGCACGAGCGCGGCACGTGTCATATGCAGCGTCAATGTGCCGGCGTTGACTCCAGACGCCTCGCGGCACAGCGGCCCGCGATCGACCAGAGCGACCCTCATGCCGCCTTGCGCAAGATGCAGCGCTGTCGAGCAGCCCATGACGCCGCCACCGATGACGACGGCGTCGAACGCTGTCGAGGAGTGCGTGTTGCCGCTCACAGCGGAGCCGCCTTTGGGATCGGGATGTCGGCGTAGGTGTAGTCGCCGGCGACCTCGGCGAGCGAGACCGGGCGCAGAGGAGCCCGGCCCGTAAAGCAACCCACGGCTTCGCGGCTGCCCACGTGGGCCGCGAGCAGGGCCCCCGCGACATCCCCGCAGGTGCGGCCCTGGCAAGGGCCCATGCCGCAGCGTGTCCAGGCCTTGAGCTGGTTCATGTCGAGCGCGCCGTCACGCGCGGCGGCGTCGATTTCGGCTCGGGTCACGTCTTCGCAGCGGCATACCACTGTGTCAGGCGCGATGCTCGCGACGGCGCCTTCGCGCAATGCCATCAGACCGGCCATTGCGCGCCCGAAGCGGGCAGGCTTGTACCATTGTTTGAGCAGGTAATCGCGTTCGCGCGCATGGGCCTCGGCGGTCAATCGCCCCAGATCGTGGGCGCACGCCACGGCCGCCAGTTCACCATGGGCGCCGGCCGCGGCGGCACCCGCAATGCCAGCCCCGTCACCGGCGACGTACAGACCGGCAACGGAGGTCCGGCCCTGTGCATCGGCGTCGGCAATCCAGCCGCCACGCGTCGCTTCGTAGCGATGGCGCGCACGCAGCAGCCGGGTGATATCGGTACCGGGCACCAGGCCGTGCCCCACCGCGACCGCGTCCGCCTCGAAAATCGAAGGCGCGGTCCGCGCAACATGCGCACCGGTCCTGTCGACAGGCTGCGCGTGGACCCGGAATCCGCCGCCTACCGCATCGACCGACGCGATGCCGTGGCGATAGAGCAATGGCACCCCGGCTTTGCGCAGGCGCGCCTGCCATTGCACGCCCTGCCACAGCAGATCGGGTCGCCCCGCCAGCGAAGGCAAGGTCTGCAGCCAATCGGACCGGGTGGCCAGATCCAGCACCGCAGCGACCTCGCCGCCGGCCTTGAGGATGCCGCTCGCCACAGCCAGCAGCAGCGGGCCACTGCCAGCGACCACCGTGCGGCGTCCGGGCAGCATGTTCTGAGACTTAAGGAGGATCGTGGCTGCGGCCAGGCCGACGACGCCGGGCAAGGTCCAGCCGATGAAGGGAACGACCCGCTCGGTAGTGCCGGTTGCGACCAGCAATGCGCGCGGCTGCCAGCTCGTCACGCCCTCTGGCCCGATCAGGTCGGTGCGAAGGCTGCTGCCCACATTCCAGACTTTGTGATCGAACAGGCATCGGATGCCCGAACCGCGCAACTTGGCGCGCAGGGCATCGCCCTGTACGGCCTCGCTCGAGGGCTGGATGCCCGCCGCCCGCGCAAAACCCGGAGGCAGGGGCCGCCACACCTGTCCCCCCGCGTCAGGGTTCTCATCGACCAGCAGAACGTCGAGGCCGTAGGCTTGTGCGCGCAGCGCAGCACGCGCGCCGGCCGGACCAGCGCCGATCACCAGCAGATCGATGGGGCAAGGGGGCGCTTCAGCCAAGACGTTGCTCCCGAAAGTCGAGCGACTCGATCTGCAAGCCCTCTGCCGCTGGCACCTGGCAGGCCGGCTGCTTGCGTCGACCGACCCATACGAGGCATTCCTGACAGGACCCCATGAGGCAGAACATTCCACGCGGGGCGCCGTTGCGCGGACTGCGCCGGAGTTCGCGCCGTCCCATGGCAAACAGCGCCGCCGCGACGCTCTCGCCCTCGAATGCGTTGACTGTGCAGCCGTCGACCATGAATTGCACCGCAGGTCCGCGCTGGACCGTTTGGTCAGTGCGTAGCGATGACGTGGCAGAAGTTGAGCTTTTCTTCATGAGAGGTCGGCGGCGAAATGAGCGGGTAAACGCGAGGTGAAGACCGTGGTTGGATCGCTTAAAGTTGATTGTATACACTCAATATATAGATCTTATTCTTTTTGAAGACAAAATGTGAACTGGCATCCGTCTTGCATCCGCTTTCCATGCATCCGGGCCGCTTCGGCGACCGGTTCAACTTTCAACCTCTAGGAGTTTTTCTCGATGAAGCAAGTAAGGAACACCACCCGCCGCACCCTCCTGGTCGCAGGGTCGCTCGTGCTGGGTTCGGCGCTGATGGGCCTGCCAGCCATGAGTTCGGCGCGCACGCTCGACGAAATCTTGGCCAGCAAGAAGCTCGTGATCGGCGTCAATCCGACTTTGCCTCCGCTGGGCATCTTCAATGACAAGAATGAAATCGACGGCTTCGATGTGGACGTCGCACGCAAGCTCGGCGAACTGCTGGGCGTCAAGACCGAGATCGTGCAGGTCGGATCGCCCGACCGCATTCCCTTCGTGAGCAGCGGCAAGATCGATGCCGTGCTCGGCGCCATGACGATCACGGCCGAGCGTCAGAAGGTGATTGACTTCACCGTGCCGCTGCACACCGAGGTGCTGGGCGTGCTGACCACCAAGGCCAAGCCTTACAAGGACTGGATGGAGCTCAATGATCCGGCGGTCAGACTGGTCGAGGTTCGCGGCGCCACGCCCGTGAAGCTGGTGCAGGAAAAGCTGCCCAAGGCGCAGCTTCTGCTGCTCGACAATTACCCCGATGCAGTGCGCGCCATCGCCCAGGGACGGGCCGACGCAATCGTCGACGTGATGGACTTCATGACAGAGCACACGGCCAAGCACAAGATTGACTGGCGCATCGTGGATGCACCGATCGAGGTCTACTTCTGCGGCATCGGCGTTCAGAAGGGCAATGACGCCTTGCGCGAGAAACTCAGCACAGCCGTCAAGGAAATGCACAAGAGCGGTTACGTAGACGAGCGCTGGAAGAAGTGGTTCGGCGGTCCGATGTTGCACGATCCGCGCACCGCACCGACTTATAAATAAGCGCGGGGTGGGCATGCAATTCGACTACTCACCGGTGCTGGAGCGCCTGCCCTATCTGATCGGTGGCGCTTGGCTGAGCCTGCAGATCGCATTCCTCGCTTTTGCCTTGGGAATGTTGCTCGGCCTGGGCGGCGCCTCGGTGCGGGCTTATGGCCCGCAATGGGCTCGCCGCATCGTCGGTGCCTATGTGGTGTTCTTCACAAATACGCCGCAGCTTGTTCAGATTTTCTTCATCTTCTTCGCACTGCCCGATGCCGGTATCTTGCTGTCGCCATACCAGGCCGTGTTGATCGGCATGACGCTCAATGCTGGTGCATATCTCACCGAGATTCAGCGCGCAGGCTTCGAATCGGTGCGTCTGCCTGAACTTGAGGCGGCCGAAACTCTGGGTTTTTCGCGCATCCAGACCATTCGCTACGTGATCCTTCCGCATATCGTGCGCGTTCTCTTCCCGCCGCTGTCCAATCAGTACATTTTGATGACTCTCGGCACGTCGATGGCAGCTGTATTTGGTGTGGAGGAGCTCACTGGGCGCGCCTACAACATCAACTCTGAGACCTTCCGCTCGATCGAGGTATTCACGGTGACCGCGGTGCTCTATATCGCGATCACGCTGATCGCTACCCTGTCGCTGGCCTTCGTTGGAAAGCGATTCTTCCGAGCCAAGATGAGGTGGTTCTGATGTTCGACCAAATTCTCCAGGAATTGCCTCGCTTTTTCAGCTACTACAACCTGCTCTTCTTCGCGAAGGCGCTTGGCGTGACCTTCGCCTTGTCGGCCATTGGTTGCATCGTCGGGTTTTCGCTGGGATTTCTGCTCGCAGCCGTCCGATTGGACACCCGGCCAGCAGGGCGCCCCCTGCGTGTTGCTTCGACGGTCTTCATTGAGCTGTTCAGGCGCATCCCTTTCCTGGTCACGCTGATGTTGGTGTTCTTCATCTTCCAGGGGCTCAACGCCGACCTCGCTATGTTTACCGTGGCGCTGATCAGCGTTTGTCTGATCGCCACTGCGTTCATTGCTGAGATCGTGCGCAGCGGACTCGAATCGGTGCATCAAAACCAGTGGGATGCCGCTTCGGCGATGAACTTCAGCTATCTGCAGACGCTGCGCTTGGTGATCATCCCGCAAGCTTGGAAGATCATCCTTCCGCCGGTCTTCGGCTTCTTCGTCCTGTTCATCAAGGACACTGCGCTGGCTTCGCAAATTGGCGTCGTCGAGCTGGCTTTCGCCGGCAAGACGATGAACAACAAAGGCTTCTCGGCCGCACTCGTTTACGGCACGGTGCTGGCCCTTTATTTCATGCTGTCCTATCCGTTGGCCCGATTCGGAAAACACCTGGAGAAAAAACTTGCCCCAACTCGAAATCGTTGACCTGAAGGCCAACTACGGCGCGCACACCGTACTCGAGCGCATCAACCTATCCGTCGAAAAGGGCGAGATCGTCAGTCTCATCGGTCCATCGGGCTCAGGAAAGAGCACGTTGCTGCGCGTGCTGATGGGGCTGCTGCCGCCGATCGGGGGATTGGTCCGCATCGACGGCCAGGTGCTCGACTACAACAACCGTGAGCAACTGCGCCGTCTTCGCTCGCAGATCGCGATCGTCTTTCAGCAGTACAACCTGTTCCAGAACATGACGGTGCTAGACAACGTGACCGTCGCACCGATCAAAGTCAAGGGTCGGCCGCGCAAGCAGGTCGAGGATTACGCGATCCAGCTGCTCGAAAAAGTCGGCATGGGGGCCAAGTTGAAGGCGTATCCCGATCAGTTGTCGGGAGGCCAGCAGCAACGTGTGGCGATCGCGCGCGCGCTGGCGCTGCAGCCAGGCATCCTGCTTCTCGATGAAGTCACGGCCGCCCTCGACCCCGAACTCGTCAACGAAGTTTTGGACACGGTGCGGCTGCTGGCGGCCGAGGGTATGACAATGTTCATCGTCTCGCACGAGATGGGTTTCGTGCGCGAGGTATCGAGCAAGGTCGTTTTCATGGCCGACGGACATGTGGTCGAGATCGGTCCGCCTCGGCAAATCTTCGATGACCCCCGCGAGGCGCGTACCCGCGACTTCGTCGGCAAGATACTGCGGCACTGATCGCCCCCGTGCGTCTGGCTGCCGACTTACTGGGGAAAGTCGCTTACCAGCCCGTTGCTGAGCCTTGAAAGGGTATACCGTGCGAGGTTGCGCAGATGGGTAATGACCGCTTTTTCGGCGGCCTTCTCATCGCCTGCGATGTAGGCGTCCAGAATCGCCAGATGCTCAGCCCTGTCGTCCTCGATTCGATTGAAGGGGTCGACCACCTCGAAGAGGCGACACAGTACGCGCAGATGGGCGATGGTTTCGGCCAGCATCGCGTTGCCGGATGCGCGAGCGAACATTCCATGAATTTCGTCGTCAGCATGCCAATGGCTTGAGCCCTGCTGGCTCGAATCCAGAGACAGGATGTCGTTATGCAAGCGCTGAACCAGCTCTGCAGGTACGTGCCCCATCGCGAGTGACACGGCCTGCGACTCCAGTCGTTCGCGCACCTGCAAGCACTGGAAATAGTGTGATGCTGTAATGCGTCGCACCGCATACGAGCGCGCGTTGGCCCGCACCAGCAAGCCTTCGCCCTCAAGTCGAAGCAGGGCCTCTCGCAGCGGCGTGCGCGACATCTGAAGTCGTTCGGCCAAGCGTCCTTCCACCAGCACCTCGCCGCCAGTCAGCTCGCGCTGCAGGATGAGTCGCCGCACAACGGCGTAAGCCTTGTCCGTGAGGTTTGTCGAGGTTTCAGCGGAAGTGGCCGGCGCAGTCTGCGCGGGCTGACGAGTACTCGCGACCTTGCCCCGAGGACCCGCCTTCGCAGGCTTCACATTCGGCTTTGGCTTGATCGTGGGATGGGGCTTCATATGATTTGTCTACAAATTGTGTGCAATCGGAGGATGCCACAGCTTACGCGTGTCCCATGAATCGACCCGGCCATGCCATCGGCCTGCGAGTGTTTACCAGCGTTCGAACCGATCAGGCCAAGCAGGCGGCAGTGACTCGGCCGTTGACCGGGGCGGCGCGTCGACGATCAATTCATCCTGAAGAGCGGCCAGCCTGGTGTGCGTGCGCTCGACCACCCAGCGGTGGCATCCGAGACGATCATTGCGTTCAATGCCCTCGCGAGCGATGCGATCCTTGATTCCGCGGCGCTCGCGGCGCTGGAGATGGGCGCGGCAACTCACGCAGTCGTGGCCTCTCTGCATGGCGTTTGCGGGGCCACCGGCGTGGCCGGCCCCGCGTGTCACCCACCGCCGACAGGGCGTCGACCAGTTCCTCGAAGACCCTCGAAGACCCTCGAATGGTGACGGTTGGCCCCAGTGACGCAGAAGATCAGCAGGATACCTTGGCGGCCCGTGCTGAGATGGCGCGCGCTGCGGGACTCGCCTCGGTCCGTGGGGTTAGGCCCGGTGCGCGGCCCGGGGGCAGGGCACGCTGGCCCATCCACGCTAACTTGGCTGAAGTCGAACTCGTCGTCGTTGCGCAGTTCGCACGGCAGTGTCGATGCAACTCATGCCAAAGCCCTGCGGCCTGCGAGTCGCGAACCTGCTGCCAGCACGTCATGCCGCTGCCGAAGCCCATTTCCTGGGAAAGATATTCCCAGAAGATGCCTGTGTGCGGCACGAAGGGGGGCCATTGAGAGACTGCGCGTCGCTCAATCACGGCCGCGACCCCTGGAAAAGGGTGTGACCACGGGCGGCAATGGCGCCATCCTCTTGTACTGTGCCGCGCTGATTTCCTTGCTTCCGATTCGTCCCATCGATCGTCAAACGCATACCCTGCGCTTGACGATGGCATGGCTTTGCCAGCATTCCCTCAGTGCTGGAGGATTTTCGAGAGGAACTGCTGCGCGCGGTCGGAGCGCGCCGCGGGGTTGCCGAAGAACTCTTCCTTCGGGCAGTCTTCGACGATGCTGCCGCGGTCCATGAAGATCACGCGGTTGGCCACTTTGCGCGCAAAGCCCATCTCGTGCGTCACGCACATCATGGTCATCCCTTCGCAGGCCAACTGAACCATCACGTCGAGCACCTCGTTGACCATCTCGGGGTCGAGTGCGGAGGTGGGCTCGTCGAACAGCATGGCGATCGGGTCCATTGCCAGCGCGCGTGCGATGGCCACGCGCTGTTGCTGGCCGCCCGAAAGCTGCGAGGGGAACTTGTGCGAATGGGCTTTCATGCCCACGCGCTCGAGCAGTGCCATGGAGCGGGCACGCGCCTCGCTCGATGAGCGCTTGAGCACCTTGATCTGCGCGATCGACAGGTTCTGTTCGATCGACAGGTGAGGAAACAGCTCGAAGTGCTGGAACACCATGCCGACGCGCGAGCGCAGCCGGTTGAGGTCGATCTTCGGGTCGCCCACGGAGGCTCCGTCGACTGTGATGTCGCCTTTCTGGAAAGGCTCCAGCGCGTTCACGCACTTGATCAACGTGGACTTGCCGGAACCCGATGGCCCGCAGACCACGACCACTTCGCCTTTGCGGATGCTCGTCGTGCAATCGGTCAGCACCTGAAACGCGCCGTACCACTTGCTCACTTGATTGATTTCGATCATCGGGTTTCCTTTGGCAGGGCCATGAGATGCAAAAGTGTGTGGGCCACGACGAGGGTCGCCTTGCGCAGTTCGTCGAGGGGAACGCGTTCGTCGGCGCGGTGGCCGTTGGCTTCGAGCAGCGATTCGGGGCCGGCGCCGTACATCACGGTCGGAATGCCGGCTTCGCTGTACAGGCGTGCGTCGGTGTACAGCGGCACGCCGATAGGTGTCACCGGCTTGCCCATAACCTCTGTCGCCTCGCGGCACATCAAGGCGGCGAACTCCGCTGCACCGGGGGCGGGCGCGAACGGGCGGGCCAGCAGGATCTGCCGGATTTCGACGGCGATGCCCGGCAGCGTGGCGCAGGCGTCTTCGATGACCTGTCGCAGTTCGGCCTCGACCGCTTCGGGTGCTTCTTCCGGCACGATGCGGCGGTCGATGCGCAGACTCAGCGTGTCGGCCACCACGTTGGTGTTGATGCCGCCCTGGATCAGGCCGACCACCATCGTCGGATGGGTGATGCCGGGCGTCTGCGAGGGCCTGCCCACCAGCTGGTCGCGGTAGCGGTACAGCGCGGGCAGCAAGGTCGCCGCGGCCTCGATGGCGTCAGTGCCCGTGTCGGGCCGCGCGGCGTGCGCCGACTTGCCGCGCAACGTCACCTCCAGGTGCAGGCAGCCGTTGTGCGCCACGACCACGTGGTGAGAGAAGGCCGCCGAGATCACGTAGTCGGGGCGGCTCAGACCCTGCGAAAGAATCCAGCCGGGGCCGGTCATGCCGCCGGTTTCTTCGTCGTAGGTCAGGTGCAGCTCGACCGTGCCGGCGAGCGGTGTGCCGCTTGCGCGCAATTGCTTCAGCGCGCGCAGCGCGAAGGCGTAGGTGGTGAAGTCCGACTTGGAAACCGCGGCACCGCGCCCGTACAGCCATCCGTCGCGCACCTCGCCGCTGTAGGGCGAGCCGGTCCAGCCGGCGCCGGGCGGCACCACGTCGCCGTGCGCGTTGAGGGCGATGACCGGGCCGTCGCCGAAGCGCTCGCGCACGATGAGGTTGGTCACGCTGCGCATGCCGTGTTGCTGCGCGAATTCGGGCGGCACAGCATGGCGTTCGACCACCAGGTCCATGTCCTCGAGCAGGCGTGCCGCCACTTCGGCATGGGGAGCGCAATCGCCGGGCGGGTTGTCGGACGGGCATTGCACCAGTTGTGCCAGGGTCCGAACCTGGTCTTCGAAGTGGGTGTCGATGAATTGGCGCAGCACGTTGCGTGCGTTGGCATGGGAGTGGTCAGTCATGGAGCTCCATCAAAGAAAGCGGTCGACGCGGAAAGGCGTGATGTCGATGTCCGTGCATCCGTGCACGATCAGGTCGGTGACCAGGCGCGCGGCGATGGGCGCCAGGGTGTAGCCGTTGGAAGTGACGGCGTTGTAGAAGCCCGGCACGCCGGGCACGTCACCCAGGATGGGGGCGCCGTCGATGTTGACGTTCATGCCGGCCCAGCAGCGCACCATGTGCAGGCCGCTCACGGCCGGCAGCACCTGCCGCGCGACCCACAGCCCGCCCTCGATGCTGTCGCGTTCGGCGCGGTTCAACCGCATGCCTTCATGGAAAGCCGCAGTCCAGCCACCGCCGATGATCAGGCCGCCAGTGGCCGCTTGCTTGAGGCTCAGGTGCCGATCGGCATGCGCCACCAGGTGATTGACCAGCGGCGCGGCGGGCTCGGTCACGATCATCTGCAGCGGTGCGCCCTTGACGGGAATCCGCACGCCGAGCATGTCGCCCACCTTGCTGGACCATGCGCCGCTGGCGTTCACCACGCGGCCGGCATGGATGACGCCGCGCGAGGTATGAACCACGAAGCCGCCGCCGCCGTTGCCCGGCCGGCGCTCGATCTGGCGTACATCGCAGCCGCGCAGAAAGCGAGCGCCCTGCTGCTGCGCGAGGGAGGCCACAGCGTAGGTCGCGCGCAGCGGGTTGATCTTGCCCTCCATGGGGCAAAGCTCGGCGCCCAGCAGTAGGGGCGACAGGGCCGGCGACAGGCGGCGCAGCGTGGCGGCATCGATCACTTGCGCATCGATGCCGTGGCTGCGCTCCAGTGCGGCCTTGGCCTCGATGAAGCGCATGCCGGCCTCGGTGTCGGCGACCATCAGGCCGCCGGTGATCTTGATCTCCAGGTCTTCGCCGGACGCGGCTTCGATCTCCTGCCACAGCCGCACCGACATGGGGCCCAGCGGCAGCGTGGCCGCGGCCGGGCCACCGCCTTCCTGCGCCTTGGCGCCGAAATCGAAAGACAGCAACTGCACGTGCAGGCTGCCCGCATTGGCGCCCGAGGCCTGGAGGTTGATGTCGTCGCGGTCGACCACCGTCACGTCCTGGCCTGCCTTCGACAGATAGTGGCCGAGACAGGAGCCGAGCACGCCAGCGCCGATGACCAGCACGTCGGTGCGCAGGGTGTCGAAGGGCGCGTGTTCGATCGGGCGCGCGAGATTCGGTGTGATGGCCGGCTTGTGGCCGCCCCATTCGGGCTTCTCGAAGCCCAGCGCGCCGGCCGGCACGGGCTTGGCCGGAGGACGCGGCGCGAAGTACTGCTCGACCTCCAGCGGTCGCCCCGTCATCTCGCTGACCAGCTTGGCGGCCGTGACCGCGCAGTAGCGGCCCTGGCAGCGGCCCATGCCCAGCCGTGTGTTGCGCTTGAGCGCTGCCAGCGTGTCGCGACCCGCACGGATTTGCTCGCGCACCGAGCCGAAACGGATCTCCTCGCAGCGGCACAGCAGCGTGTCATCGCTGACGGCATTCAGCGCCACGGGGGGGGCCTCGTACAGCGACCAGAGCGCCTGCTGGAAGCACTCGGCCCGCTGGAGTTGGGCCGCCGTCCGGTCGCGAGGCGCCGTGGCTGGCGTTGGAAAACCGAGCTTGCGCGCCGCGGCCCGGCCGGCCAGCGTGCCGCGCGCCAGCGCGACGCGCGAGCCGCCCATGTCTGCACCGTCGCCGACCACGAAGACATCCGCCAGGCTGGTGGCACCGTCTTCGGCTGTCACGGTCGCGAGATAGCCGAGGTGCCGGTCGACCACGCGATGTTCGCAGCCCAGCATGCGTGCGAGTTCGGTCGAGGGGATGAAGCCGTAGCCCAGGCACAGCGTGTCGGCCTCGAAGCGCAGCACTGGCGATGCGGTGGGCAGGCCTCCATCGTCCAGCTGCACGGCTTGCACAGTCTGCAGTTCGCTGTCGCCGTTGGCCGCCACCACCGCGTGTCGCCACAGTACCGGGACCTTGTGCGCGCGCAGTTGCCGCAGGTAGCCCCAGCCCTGGCGCACCAGGTCGGGCGCGGTGCGGGCGGTGGTCAGCAGGTGGCGCCAATCTCGTGCCGAGGGGCGGGCCGCCGATTCGAGCACCGCGACCACGTGCGCACCGCCGGCCAGCAGTTCCGCAGCAAGTTGCAAATTAAGCGGGCCGTTGCCCGCGATCACCACGCGCCGGCCCGGTGCCACCCGGTAGGCCCGCGCCAGCGTTTGCGCGGCGCCGGTGGTCATCACGCCGGGCAACGTCCAGCCGGGAAAGGGAACGGGCCGCTCGTAGGCACCTGGTGCGATCACCAGTTGCCGGCACCGGATGTGGGTGGCCCGCCCGGCGATCAGCGCGCTGACTTCATGTGCCGAGAACGCGGCCCAGACCTGTGCGCCCTGCGCGATGGTCGCGCCGGCCGCGCGCACGTCGCGTTCGAGCGCCAGGCCTTCGGCGAACTGGCGATCGGCAGGGCGGGGCGTGTGGTGTGAAGGGGCCAGCGGCTTGTAAAACTGCCCGCCGGACTGCAGCCGCTCGTCGAGCACCAGCACGCTGGCACCCGCTTGTCGCGCGGCCAGCGCTGCCGACAGGCCGGCCGGTCCGGCGCCCACCACCAGCACGTCGACGTCTTGCGCGGCCGGCTTTGCGTCGGCAGGCGGCGTCAGCGGCTGCAGCGGGTCGGCCGGCGTGCCCGCCGGCATGGCCGAGCGGATCTGCTGGCCGTCGGCCACCTTGGTCAGGCAGGCGCGCTGGCTGGCCACGCCATCGACCGTCACCAGGCAGTCGAAGCAGGCGCCCATGCCGCAATAAAGACCGCGGCGCTGGCCGTCACGCGTGTGGCGCATCTGACGAATGTGGCTAGCCGCCAGGGCGGCCGCCACGGTCTCGCCCTCGAGGCCGTCAACGGGCTGGCCGTCGTACCAGAAGCGGATCGGCCGGCCGCCGGCAGCAATGGAGCAGTGGGTCAGTCTGGCGCTCATGGGCAAGGTGCGAAGCAAAAAACTGCTTGGATATACGCAATGTATACGTATACTAATCGCACACAATCATTTCGTCATCCGATTTTTTAACAAGGACCGACCCATGACAGCGTTCCGAGGCACCTACACGGTGCTGATCACTCCCATGACTGCCGACGGAAAGCACGTGGACGTGCCTGCGCTCAAGAAGCTGGTCAATTGGCAGATCGAAGAGGGCATCCACGGGCTGATTCCGCTGGGCAGCACGGGGGAGTTCCTGTCATTGACGCCCGAGGAGCGCCAACTGGTGATCGAGACCTGCGTGCAGACGACCGCAAAACGCGTGCCTGTTCTGATCGGTACCGGCGCCGAGTGGACGGATGAGTGCGTGCGGCTCAGCCGTGAAGCCGAGAGCATGGGTGCCGACGGCGTGATGATCATTCCGCCGTTCTATAGCTCGCCCACCGACGACGAGCTGTTCGAGCACTACCGCAAGGTGGGCGAGGCGATCAACGTGCCGATCATGGTCTACAACAACCCGGCCACGGCCAATGTGGATCTCAAGCCCGAACTGGTGGCGCGCCTGTCGCGCATCGACAACTGCAAGTACATCAAGGAGTCCACGCTCGAGGTCACGCGGGTGCGCGACATCATCGAGCTGTGCGGCGACCGCATGACGGTCTTCGCGGGCATCCTCGGCTACGAGTCCTTCTGGCTGGGCGCCCAGGGCTGGGTCGCGGTGTGCTCCAACCTGATCCCGAAGATGTCGGCGCGCCTGTTCGAGCTGGTGGCCGACGAGCGCGACATGCCCGCGGCGCTCGCGCTCTACAAGCAGATGCTGCCGATCGTGCGCTGGGTCGGCGGCCACCGCTATGTGGCGGCCTCCAAGGACGGCCTCTCGATGATGGGCCTGCCCGTGGGCAAGCCGCGCGCGCCGCGTCTGCCCCTGCCCGAAGCCGATGCGCTCGACCTGCGTCGCGCCCTCGACCGGCTCGGGCTGCTCGACTCCATCGCGCGCTGAGCGCCCTGCGTCTCCCGTCCCCTCTCCTCGTTCCACCTTCACCAGGAAATCACCATGAAACTGCTCCCCGCTTTCGCTTCGGTCGCTGCTCTTTTCATTCTCGGGATGGGGGGCGCAAACGCCCAGGCCTGCAAGTCGCCGGTGCCCGACACCGCGCTGGTGAAGAAGGGCACGCTGATCATGTCGGTCAACCCGACCTTGCCGCCGATGCAGTTCGTCGACCAGACCGGTGCGCTCAAGGGCATGCGGGTTGAGTTGGGCAATGCCATCGCCAAGCGCCTGTGCCTCACGCCCGAGTACGTGCGCATCGAGTTCTCAGCCATGATCCCCGGCCTGCAGGCTGGCCGCTGGGACGTCATCAACACCGGCATCTTCTACACCGAGGAGCGCGCCAAGCTCATGCAGATGTTGCCCTACGAAGACCAGGCCATCAGCATCAGCACCGCCAAGGGCAACCCGTTGAAGATCAGCAAGCCCGAGGACCTGTCGGGCAAGAGCATCGGCGTGGAGATCGGCGGCTTCGAAGAGCGCAAGGCGCGCGAACTCGACAAGCAGCTGACCGACAAGGGCCTCAAGGGCATGACCATCCGCACCTTCGAGAACTTCGCGATGGCGTTCCAGTCGCTGCGCGCAGGCCAGGTCGAGGTGGCACTGTCGATCGACTCCACCGGTGCCGAGTACCAGAAGCGCGGCGACTTCGACCGTGTGCTGCACGGCCTGTTCCCGACGCCGGTGGCGTTGGCCGCAAAGAACAAGGAACTGTCGATCGCGGTGGCCAAGGTGCTCAACGACATGAAGTCCGACGGCTCCTTCAACAAGCTGCTCGACCAGTACGGCGTCAAGGCGATCGATGGCGCGGTGGTCGTCAAGGGACCGGCGAGCTGAGTGCTCGGCATGGTCCTCGTCACTGACTTCGTCAACTAAGGAATTTCCATGGGACAAGGCTGGAACTGGTCGGGCTTCTTCGACTATCTGTTCAACCCGTACATCCTGAGCGGTGCGCTCACCACCCTGTGGCTGACGCTGGCCGCCATTGCGGGCGGACTGGTCGTGGGGTGTGCGCTGGCCCTGGCCCGGTTGTCGCGCCATCGCTGGCTTGCCGCGCCGGCGCACTTCTATATCTGGGTGTTCCGCGGCACGCCGCTGCTGGTGCAGCTGATCATCATCTACACCGGGCTGCCGCAGCTGGGCGTGAAGCTGTCGGTGGTCGAGTCGGCCCTGCTCGGGCTGATCCTCAACGAGGCGGCCTACCTTGCCGAAGTGGTGCGAGGCGGCATTCAGTCGGTGTCGGCCGGCCAGACGAACGCAGCGCGCGCCGTCGGCTTCAGCAGCGCGCAGAGCATGCGCTACATCGTGATGCCGCAGGCGATGCGGCTGATCATTCCGACACTGGGCAACAGCATCAACGGCCTGCTCAAGACCACCTCCATCACCTCGGTGATCTCGATGGAAGAACTGCTGCGCCGTACCCAGGTGCTGATCCAGGAGAAGTTCATGGTGCTGGAGCTGTTCATCGTGGCCGCCATCTACTACCTGCTCATGACCACGGTGTGGGACTTCATCCAGCGCCGCATCGAGCGCCACTACGGCCGCGCCTACGGCAACGCGAGCGAGCCCGTGGCGACGACGGCGACCGATGCCGTGCTCGAGCAACGCTAGCCGGGGGCACGTCATGCAGCACTACGACCTGATCCTTCGCAACGCCGACATCGCCACCGTGGGCGATCGCTACGTCGCCGACATCGGCGTTCGCGATGGACGCATCAGCGCGATCGCCCGGCAACTCGACGGCAGCGCCGCACGCGAGATCGACGCGGCCGGGCGACTTGTCACGCCCGGCGGCGTCGACGGCCATTGCCACTTCGATCAGCCCACCAGCGACGGCTCGCGCTTTTCCGACGACTTCTACACCGGGACGCGGTCGGCGGCCTGCGGCGGCACGACCACCGTGCTGCCCTTTGCCGCACAGCAAAAGGGCGGCAGCATCCAGGACGCGGTTGACGACTATCACCGCCGTGCCGACGATAAGGCGGTGATCGACTACGCCTTTCACCTGATCGTCGCCGACGCGACCAAGGATGTGACGCAGCGTGAGCTGCCCGCCTTGATCGAGAAGGGCTACACCTCGTTCAAGATCTACATGACCTATGAGGATCTGAAGCTGGACGACCGCCAGATCATCGAGGTGCTCGCGGTGGCGCGCCGGCAGGGTGCGATGACGATGATCCATGCCGAGAACAGCGACTGCATCGCCTGGCTCACCGAACAACTGCTGGACGCGGGCCTCACGGCACCGCGCTACCACGCGAGTTCGCGGCCGATGGCCGTGGAGCGCGAAGCCACGCACCGCGCGATTGCGCTGGCAGAACTCATCGACACGCCGATCCTCATCGTGCACGTGTCGGGCCGGGAGGCGGTCGAGCAGATCCATTGGGCACGCGGGCGCGGGCTGCCGATCTTTGCCGAAACCTGCCCGCAGTATCTGTTCCTGAGTGCGGAAGACCTGGGCATCGATCCCGACGATCCCATGCACGGTGCGCGCTGCATCTGCAGTCCACCGCCGCGCGACAAGGCCAACCAGCAGCTCATCTGGAACGCCCTGGCGAGCGGCCTCTTCACGGTCTTCTCGTCGGACCACGCGCCGTTCAACATCCACGGCCCCGACGGCAAGCGCGTGGCCGGCGACGACGCTTCGTTCGACCGCATTCCCAACGGCATCCCCGGCGTCGAGACGCGGATGCCGCTATTGATGAGCGAGGGCGTGCTGGCCGGGCGCATCGACATCCACCGCTTCGTCGAGCTCACGGCGACCAACCCGGCGCGCATGTATGGCCTGTATCCGAAGAAGGGAACCATCGCCGTCGGTGGCGACGCTGATTTCGTCGTCTGGGACGTCTTCGAGGCGGGGCGCGAGAAGGTCATTGCCAACGACATGCTCCATCACGCGGCCGACTACACGCCGTACGAAGGCATGCGGCTGCGGGCCTGGCCGGGGATCACCGTGTCACGCGGGAGGGTGGTGTGGCATGACGGCGTTTTTTCGGCCGAGCCGGGCTCGGGGCAGTTCCAGCCCTGCCTGCGCCCGCGTACGCCGAACACCGGCAGTCCCCTGGACAAGTGGCTGTGAGACCATTCACCCCACAGCGGTCTGCCTGCTAAGCTTTTCCGACACCGTCTGTGGAACCCTTTTTTCGTCGCATGCCAAGTCTTCCCAGCCCGGCCCAACCCGCCACCATCACCATCGCACCGCTCGAGGTGCGCTCCGCCAGCCTGGCCGAGCAGGCCTACGCGAGCCTGCGCACCCTGATCCTGGATCGCAAGATCTCGGCCGGCAGTCCCTTGCAGGAAGGCCGCTTGGCCGAAGAGCTGCGGATTTCGCGCACGCCGATGCGCGAGGCGCTGGTACGGCTCGCCGGCGAAGGGCTGTTGGTGCGTCGCGATGCGCGCTCCTATGCGGTGCGCGCACTGGGCACCAAGGAGTACTTCGACTGCATGCGCGCCCGCGAGATCATCGAAGGCGAAGCCATCGTGCTGGCCATCGACAAGATCAGTGACGCGCAGATCGACGCGCTTGAGGCCGACCTGAAGGCCTTGAACGCCGGGGAGCACGACGAGACCGAGCACTGGCATTTCGACGACCGATTCCATCTGATCATTTCGGCTGCCAGTGGCAATGTTGTGCTGCCGAGGCTGGTCGAGGAGTTGCGTGTGAACGCACGTCTGTTCCGGCTGCACAGCCCGCTGCATCGCCAGCGGGAAAACCACGACGAGCACGGCGAGATCATTCACGCGCTGCGTGCCCGCGACCCGGTGCTGGCACGCAACGCCATGTGCGCGCATCTGCGCAGTCTGCAGGAAGACGTCAAGCGCGCGATCGTGGGTTGACCGCTTTGCTGCCCGCCCGTCAACGCACAGCTACTGGGCGCGCCATCCGCCGCAGCCACTTCAACGGCATGTTGTGGATTTCTGGCCATATGTGATCCGCATTTCCACTGGCGCTTGACCCACCTATATCCCAGAGCGCACGCCGCCTGTGCTGTGCATCGATGTGCAGAAGCCGGGCAGCGCGCGATGGAAACGTGGGTCAAACGAGCGTGAAACTCCACAGCGCCTCGCCGTGTGACGGCGAGGCGTCACTCAGACGGGCGTACAATCCGCGATTCAGCCCGTGGCCGCCCGAAGGCGCGCAGTTCCGACTACTACCTTCTGCTGGCGCACCAGCCGCGCATCCTGCAGGAGCGTGCCACGGTGTTCAATGCCATCATGGGCGCGCCCGGCGGCCTGTCGCGCGCCGAGCGCGAGTTGGCGAGTGCGGCGGTGTCGCGTATCAACGCCTGCGTGTATTGCGCCTCGGTGCATGTGCAGTGCTTCGAGCAGTTGGCCAAGCGCAACGACGTGATTGCGCAGGTTTTCACCGGCCCGGAGACGGCGGGCACCACGGCGCGCGAACGCGCCATCGTGCCCCTGTCGATCGAGTTCACGCGCAACCCGGCAGGGTTCGGCGCGGAGCGACTGCGAGGCGTGCGCGCCGCCGGCCTGACCAATCTCGATATCCTGGACGCCATCCATGCGGTGACGATCTTCGCCTGGGCCAACCGACTGATGCTCAACCTGGGCGAGTCGGTGCTTCCGGCGGGCGACTGAGTAGCTGTTTCGCTTCTGGCCTGACCAAAGGCTTGCGGTGAGAGGCAGGCTTTTTTTGACACCGCGCCGCCGCAGGAACAGCAAGGTGTGGCTCGTTTGCTCGTCGTTTAGCCGCATGCGAGGTCTCTCGACTCAGCCGTGTAGGCATCTGAGGGCGTGGGCTGCGCACATCGCGAAATTCGCGAATACCAGATTGGAGAGCACAGAATGACGATGAGTTGCGCGTTCAAGCAAGCGAGTGGCGCGACGGGATGCTGCAAGAGGAGGGAGCGCAGGCGGTGTGGCGTGCCTCGTCGGGAATGAGATTTCTCGTCGTGCCCGGCAGTAAGCAGCACCCGTCGTGCGTAATCTGTAGAGGAATAAAGAAAGTGCGAAAGAGAACCTATCGCAAACCGGTTACCGGATTGAATCTGTTTCAGAAGGCTGAGATCCGCAGGGCCTGGCAGGCCGATACCGTCGAGGCCAGCATCCATGCGCTGATCGGCGAAGATGTTCAGGCTCTCGTTCGGCTGGCGGGTGCAATCATCTATGGGGTGGTCTCTGCATGCGAGGACGCCGGCATTGATGGAGACGATGCCGACCTACGTCTTGTGCACAGCGCCGCAGAAACACTGATGGCGCTGCCGGTCAAAACCGAAATCGAAGGGACGGCGAGGGCAGTGATCGTCGACGGGCTGGCGGCATGCGAACGGCTGCACCCGAGATTGAGCCCCGCTTCGATCCAGCGTGCCGCTGGTGAAGTCGTGAAAACTTGTGAAGGCGGTTAAAAGTGTTGAGCACTGCGTTAGCGCGAGGGCAGGGCTGTGATTCTTTGGTGGCGTTCCGATCTGGCGTGCCTGACCATAGCGCCAGGACATCGGCGGGCAATCGGAAACCCAGGCGCAAGAATTGACGCCAACTCTTCGTCCGCACCTCCACTTGAACTGACCCCCAGAAGTTGGACGAACTCCACGGGGTTCCATGAAGAAGCATCAAACAGACTTCAAGCTCGTACGAATACATGAACTGCCTCCTGGCAGTCCAAGTTTTTTGGTCAAGCGCTGGTCGGCGGCACAGGGGATTTTTTGAGCGAGTCCAGTGTCGAAATCTTCACAGATCTGCAAATAGGGCTCACCTTTTCCGCGCGGCGCGCGCGAAGGCGCACGCCTGTATTCGCGTCTATGCGTCTTTTCGCATCAGAAGGATCGGTGGTCGAGCCTCGACGCCGCGGGTCGCCACTCGCCGGCGCTGGACCCCTGCTGCTAGGCACCGTGGTGGTGCTCGTGAAGTAGCGCGCTCCATTGCCCGTACCTCGTTTTGTCCTCCGGGGCTTTGGATTTTGCCGATCTCTGACCTTCAGTGAAGTGACCTTCTTGGGGGCGGGTCGATGGTCACGCATTGACCTGGCGTCAGGCGAGTCAGTGCTCGAATTCAGGCCCTGGTGACTGTCGATGACGGGCGACCCCGCCAACATAGGTCGCCACCACGTCGATGTCCTTGATGGTCTCCTGCGCCACCGTGCGCGGATCGGGAGCCTGTCCTGAATTTTGTGTTCGAGGCATAGCATGACGAGAAGGAGCATGTATGCCAGTGAGCAAGACGAAGATGAAGAACGCGGCGATCGCCGCCAGGATGGCGGCGTTGCCATCGATT
>Ga0105243_10000486_pt1 | contig 40508 bp, 29 predicted proteins | sample KBSM34metaG_FD_81525 | JGI IMG/M metagenome (GOLD analysis project Ga0105243, IMG submission 81525) | Miscanthus rhizosphere microbial communities from Kellogg Biological Station, Michigan, USA - KBS M3-4 metaG | ecosystem: Host-associated > Plants > Roots > Rhizosphere > Soil | place... | reverse complement strand
GAGCTTGCGATGCGTCTCACTACCAAAGGCCGTTTTGCGGTCACAGCAATGATCGATCTGGCGTTGCGTCAGAACACCGGTCCGGTCACGCTGGCTGCGATCAGCCAGCGGCAGCAGATTTCGTTGTCGTACCTCGAACAGCTGTTCGGCAAATTGCGCCGCCACGAGCTGGTCGAGTCGACCCGCGGCCCCGGCGGCGGCTACAGCCTCGGACGCAAGGCGGCGGACATCACGGTCGCCGACATCATCGTGTCCGTCGACGAGCCGATCGATGCCACGCAGTGCGGCGGCAAGGAAAACTGCCTCGGTGAGCAGGGTCGCTGCATGACGCACGAACTCTGGGCCTCGCTGAACCAGCGCATGGTCGAGTTCCTCGACTCCGTCACGCTGCAGAAGCTGGTCGACGACCAGATCGCCAAGGGCGTGCAGATCGAGAACAAGCCGGTCGTCAAGCGCGCCATCTCGGCCCAGCCGGTGGTCAAGCCCATCCGCGTGAATGCGCCGAATTCGGTCTTCGCCCTCGGCAACGTCTTCGCGAAGTCCTGACCCCGATGAGTCCGGCGATGCCTGCGGGCATCGCCCTGAGTTTGCCCTGATCCCAGAACACAACCCCCCACGCCAGCCCGAGCCAGCCATGGACGTCACTCCTCATTTCCCGATCTATCTCGATTACGGCGCCACCACGCCGGTCGACCCGCGTGTGGTCGACGCCATGATTCCCTGGTTGCGCGAACATTTCGGCAACCCGGCATCGCGCAGCCACGCCTGGGGCTGGGAAGCCGAAGAAGCGGTCGAGAAGGCGCGCGGCCAGGTGGCCGACCTGATCAACGCCGACCCGCGTGAGATCGTCTGGTCGTCGGGCGCCACCGAGTCGATCAACCTGGCGCTCAAGGGCGCGGCCCACTTCTACAAGGGCAAGGGCAAGCACCTGATCACCCTGAAGACCGAGCACAAAGCCGTGCTCGACACCATGCGCGAACTTGAGCGCCAGGGCTTCGAAGTGACCTACCTCGACGTCGAGGAAAACGGCCTCGTCGATCTCGAGAAGTTCAAGGCGGCCATCCGTCCCGACACCATCCTGGCCAGCGTGCTCTTCGTGAACAACGAAATCGGCGTGATCCAGGACGTGGTCGCGCTGGGCAATGCCTGCCGCGAAAAGGGCGTGATCTTCCACGTCGACTCGGCCCAGGCCACCGGCAAGATCGACATCGACATCACGAAGCTGCCCATCGACCTGATGAGCCTGGCTTCGCACAAGACCTACGGCCCCAAGGGCATCGGCGCGCTGTACGTGCGCCGCAAGCCGCGCATCCGCCTCGAAGCGCAGATGCACGGCGGTGGCCACGAGCGCGGCATGCGCTCGGGCACGCTGCCCACGCACCAGATCGTCGGCATGGGCGAGGCCTACCGCATCGCCAAGCTCGAGATGAAGGACGACATCGCCCATGCGGCCCGCCTGCAGAAGCGCCTGCTCGATGGCCTGAAGGATGTCGAGCAGGTCTTCATCAACGGCGACCTCGAGCGCCGCGTGCCGCACAACCTGAACATGAGCTTCAACTACGTCGAAGGCGAGTCGCTGATCATGGGCATCAAGGGCCTGGCGGTGTCGTCGGGTTCGGCCTGCACCTCGGCCAGCCTGGGGCCCAGCTATGTGCTGCGCGCCCTGGGCCGCAGCGACGAGTTGGCCCACAGCAGCCTGCGCATGATCATCGGCCGCTTCACGACCGAAGAAGAAATCGACTACGCCATCTCGACCATCAAGCACAACGTCGCCAAGCTGCGCGAGCTGAGCCCCCTGTGGGAGATGTTCCAGGACGGCGTCGACATCAGCACGATCCAGTGGTCGGCCCACTGACCCAGGCCAGCCCAAGGCTCCACGATTGAACAAAGTTTGAGAGGTACACCATGGCATATTCTTCCAAGGTCATCGACCACTACGAAAATCCCCGCAACGTCGGTTCCTTCGAAAAGGGCGACGACTCGGTAGGCACCGGCATGGTCGGCGCCCCGGCTTGCGGCGACGTGATGAAGCTGCAGATCAAGGTCAACCCCGAAACCGGCGTGATCGAAGACGCACGCTTCAAGACCTACGGCTGCGGCTCGGCCATCGCCTCGTCGTCGCTCGTGACCGAATGGGTCAAGGGCAAGACGCTCGACGAAGCGGCAGCCCTCAAGAACGCGCAGATCGCCGAAGAACTGGCGCTGCCGCCGGTCAAGATCCACTGCTCGATCCTCGCGGAAGACGCCATCAAGGCGGCCGTGAGTGACTACAAGGCCAAGCACGGCGCCAAGACCCCCGAGTCGACCGCCGAAGCTGCTGTTCACTGAGATGGCCGTCACGCTGACCGAAGCCGCTGCGCGCCACGTCACCCGCTACCTCGGCAAACGAGGCAAGGGCGTGGGCGTGCGGCTGGGCGTGAAGACCACCGGCTGCTCGGGCCTGGCCTACAAGCTCGAGTACGTCGACGAGTTCACGCCTGAAGACGTGGTGTTCGAAGACCACGGCGTGAAGGTGCTGGTCGACCCGAAGAGCCTGGCCTACATCGATGGCACGCAGCTCGACTTCGTGCGCGAAGGCCTGAACGAGGGCTTCAAGTTCATCAACCCGAACGAACGCGACCGCTGCGGCTGCGGCGAAAGTTTTCGCATCTGATGCGTCGTCGCTGACCGCGACCACAGCCGCCACCATGTCATGTGCTGGCGGTTTTTTCTTGCCATGAACCTCAACGACACCGACTTCCAACTGTTCGCCGTCCCGGCGACCTTCGCGCAGGACCGCGCCGTGCTCGACGCGCGCTGGAAGGAACTGCAGCGCGAGGCGCACCCGGACCGCTTTGCCGCGCAGGGCGCCGCCGCGCAGCGCGTGGCCATGCAGTGGTCGGTGCGCATCAACGAGGCCTACCAGCGGTTGAAAGACCCGATCCGCCGCGCGAGCTACATCTGCGAACTCAACGGCGCACCGCTGAATGCGGAGAACAACACGGCGATGCCGGGTGCCTTTCTGATGCAGCAGATGGAGTGGCGCGAAGCGCTCGACGACGCCCGCGACATCGCCGCCGTCGAGGTGCTGCAGGAGGACGTCGAAACCACGCGCGCCCGCGCACTCTCGTCACTCGACTGGCTGATCGACGAGAAGGGCGACTACCCCGGTGCCGTTCAGCAAGTGAGAGCCCTCATGTTCATTGAGCGCTTCGGCGAGGACGTCGAGAAAAAATTCGATCAGTTGGGACAATAAGCCCTTATGGCTCTTCTTCAGATTTCCGAACCCGGCCAGGCGCCCGACCCGCACCAGCGCCGCATCGCCGTGGGCATCGACCTGGGCACCACGCACTCGCTGGTGGCCTCGGTGCGCAACGGCGTGGCCGAGTGCCTGCCCGACGACCAGGGCCGCGTGCTGCTGCCCTCGGCCGTGCGCTACCTCGAGGGCGACCGCCGCCAGATCGGCTTCGACGCCGTGGCCGCGCGCGCACAGGACCCCGTCAACACCATCACCTCGGTCAAGCGGCTCATGGGCCGCGGCCTGGCCGACATCGCGAACCGCGACGCCATGTCGTACCGCATCGGCGGTGACGACGGCGGCATGGTCAAGGTGCAGACCTCGGCCGGCGAGAAGTCGCCCGTCGAGATCAGCGCCGAGATCCTGGCCACGCTGCGCTACCGCGCCGAAGACACCTTCGACGACGAGCTCTACGGCGCCGTCATCACCGTGCCGGCCTACTTCGACGAAGGCCAGCGCCAGGCGACCAAGGACGCCGCGCAACTGGCAGGCCTGAACGTGCTGCGCCTCATCAGCGAGCCGACCGCCGCCGCCATTGCCTACGGCCTGGACAACGCGAGCGAAGGCGTCTACGCGGTCTACGACCTGGGCGGCGGCACCTTCGACATCTCGATCCTGCGGCTCACGCAGGGCGTGTTCGAAGTGATCGCCACGGGCGGCGACTCGGCCCTGGGCGGCGACGACTACGACCATGCCATCGCCGACTTCGTGCTCGCGCAGACCGGCCGCCAGGCCGGCAGCGACAACGACCGCGCCGCGCTGCTCGTGGCCGCGCGCGCCGCCAAGGAAGCACTGACCGATGCCGAGTCGACCCTCTTCAGCGCCGCGCTGGCGGGCGGCCATGCCGAGTTCACGCTGACGCGCGCGCAGTTCTTTGCCGCCACGCAGGCGCTCACCGACCGCACCCTCGCGGCCGTGCGCAAGGCGTTGCGCGACGCCAAGCTCAAGCCCGAGGAATTGCAGGGCATCGTGCTCGTCGGCGGCTCCACGCGCATGCCGCAGATCCGCAGCGCCGTGGCCGCCTATTTCGGCCGCGAGCCGCTGATCAACCTGAATCCCGACGAGGTCGTGGCGCTCGGCGCCGCGATCCAGGCCAACCAGCTGGCCGGCAACAACGGCGCGGGCGAGCTGCTGCTGCTCGACGTGATCCCGCTGTCGCTCGGCATCGAGACCATGGGCGGCCTGGTCGAGCGCATCGTGCCGCGCAACCAGACCATCCCCACCGCGATGGCGCAGGACTTCACGACCTACCAGGACGGCCAGACCGCGTTGGCGCTGCACGTGGTGCAGGGCGAGCGCGACCTCGTGTCCGACTGCCGCAGCCTCGCGCGCTTCACGCTGCGCGGCATCCCGCCGATGGCGGCGGGTGCGGCGCGCATCCGCGTGACCTTCACTGTCGACGCCGACGGCCTGCTGAGCGTGAGCGCCAAGGAGCAGGGCAGCGGCGTCGAGGCCAGCGTGGCGGTCAAGCCCTCGTACGGCTTGTCGGACGACCAGATCGCGACCATGCTGCAGGAAAGCTTCTCCACCGCCCAGCAGGACATGCAGGCCCGTGCGCTGGTGGAATCGCGCGTCGATGCCGACCGCATGCTGCTGGCCACGCAGAGCGCACTCGATGCCGACGGCGACCTGCTGAGCGCCGAAGAGCGCGCCGCCATCGACGCCTCGATGGCACGGCTGCGCGATGTTGCCAAGAGCAGCAACGAAGCCGCCGTGATCGAAGCCGCCACGAAGGCACTGGCCAACGACACCGAAGCCTTCGCGGCCCAGCGCATGAACGCGGGCATTGCACGCGCGCTCGCCGGCCGCAAGGTCGAATCCCTGTAGACAGAACCATTTCATGCCCACGATCAAGATCTACCCGCATCCCGAGTACTGCCCGCAAGGCGCCGAGATCACCGCGCCCGCCGGCACCTCGATCTGCGAGGCGCTGCTCGACCACGACATCAACATCGAGCACGCCTGCGAGATGAGCTGCGCCTGCACCACCTGCCACGTGATCGTGCGCGCGGGCTTCGACTCGCTGAACGAGGCGGAAGAGGGCGAAGAAGATTTGCTCGACCGCGCCTGGGGCCTGGAGCCGCAATCGCGCCTGAGTTGCCAGTCGATCCTGGCGCAGGAGAATGTGACGATCGAGATTCCGAAGTACTCGATCAACCACGCCAAGGAAAACCACTGATGTCGCGCCAGATCGTTCTCGATACCGAAACCACCGGGCTCTCTGCGGAGAACGGCGACCGCATCATCGAGCTGGGCTGCGTGGAGCTGTTCGCGCGCAAGCTCACCGGCAACGACCTGCACATCTACTTCAACCCGGAGCGCGAGAGCCACGAGGACGCGCTCAAGGTCCACGGCCTGACCACCGACTTCCTGCGCGACAAGCCGAAGTTCGCCACGCTGGGCAAGGACATCATCGAGTACCTGCGCGACGCCGAGCTCATCATCCACAACGCGGCCTTCGACGTCGGCTTTCTCAACAAGGAATTCGAGCGCGCCGGCCTGCCGCCGCTCAAGACCTTCGTGAGCGAAGTGACCGACACGCTGGCCATGGCCAAGCTGGTGTACCCGGGCAAGCGCAACTCGCTCGACGCGTTGTGCGACCGCTTCGGCGTCGACCGCTCGAACCGCACCTTCCACGGCGCCAAGCTCGACGCGCAGCTGCTCGCCGACGTCTACATCAACCTCACGCGCGGGCAGGATGCACTGCTGATCGACGTGGCCTCGAACGAACCCGCGCAGGGCACGACGGTCGTGGCCATCGACCTGAGCCAGTTCGAGCTGCCGGTGATCGCGGCGGCCGAGCACGAACTCAGCGCGCACGAGGCCGTGTTGTCGCAACTCGACAAATCCAGCGGCGGAAAAACTTTATTTCGCCAAAACGGCTGAAAAGCTATGGCATAATCTGAGGCTTCGCACAACGCGATACGTGTTCAAGACACTGAACTCAAAAGCAGTGTCTCAGGGCGGTTAGCTCAGGGGTAGAGCACAGCATTCACACTGCTGGGGTCGGAGGTTCGAAGCCTCCACCGCCCACCATTTCAGACCTACGACAGACGGCACCATCAGGTGCCGTTTTCGTTTCAGGCGGCACCTTCGGGTGCCGTTTTTGTTGGTCCCGCGCAAATCCCGATGCCATTCAGGACGGGTCTTCTGCACTCAGAACGACTGGCCTTCGCGGTTGCGCCGCAGATCGGCCTCCACCATCATCGCGCACAGCTCCTCCAGCGTCGTCCGGGGCTCCCAGCCCAGCGTCTTCCTGGCATGCGACGCATCGCCGATGAGCAGTTCCACCTCCGCCGGGCGATAGAACTTCGGGTCGACCCTCACGAGGACCTTGCCGCTCTCGCGGTCGATGGCGACCTCTTCCTGCGCCGACCCTTCGAACCGGAGCTCGTAGCCCGCGGCCCTGAACGCCATGTCGACGAAATCCCGCACAGTTTCCGTGCGGTTGGTGGCGAGCACGTAGTTGTCCGGCTTGTCGGCCTGCAGCATGCGCCACATGCCATCGACGTATTCCTTCGCATAGCCCCAGTCGCGCTTGGCATCCATGTTGCCCAGCGTGAGCACATCGAGCTTGCCGAGCCTGATCTTGGCCGCCGCGTCGGTGACCTTGCGCGTCACGAATTCGCGGCCGCGCAACGGGCTCTCGTGGTTGAAGAGGATGCCGCAGCAACCGAAGAGCCCGTAGCTCTCCCGGTAGTTCATCGTCATCCAGTGGGCAAAGAGCTTGGAGACGCCGTACGGGCTGCGGGGATAGAAGGGCGTGTCTTCCTTCTGCGGAATGGCCTGCACGTTGCCGAACATCTCCGACGTCGAGGCCTGGTAGTACCGAATCCCGCGGTCCGTCAGGCGGATCGCGTCGAGCAGGTGGAGGGTGCCCAGTCCGTTGATGTTCGTGGTGGCTTCGGGCTGGTTGAAGCTCGCGCCCACGTAGCTCTGCGCCGCCAGGTTGTAGACCTCGTCGGGCTGCGCATCGCGAATGAGCGTGATCGAACTGCCCAGGTCCGTCAGGTCGTATTCCACGAGATGAAGCTCCGGATGGTCCTGGATGCCGAGCGACTCGATGCGCCAGAAGTTCACCGAACTGGTTCGGCGGAAGGTTCCGTAGACGGTGTAGCCCTTGCCCAGCAGCAGCTCGGCCAGGTACGCCCCGTCCTGTCCGGTAATGCCAGTGACGACAGCACGTTTTTTCATGGCTTCAATGAGGTGAGAGGAAGGGAAGGGACGGGTCAGGCCGGTGCATCGACGCCGCGTTCGGCCGCGGGCTGCAGGGCCGCTTGCAGCGCGAGCGCCTCGCGCTTCTCGGCCGCGGGGCAGCGGCCGTAGGTGTCATCGAAGCGCACGATGTCGTCTTCGCCGAGGTAGCTGCCGGTCTGCACCTCGATCACTTCCAGCATCGTCTTGCCGGGGTTCTCCAGCCGGTGGATGGTGCCCGAGGGCAGTTAGATCGACTCGTTCTCCCGCACCAGCAGCACCTCGCCGCCGCGCGTGGCCTTGGCCGTGCCCTTGACGACGATCCAGTGCTCGGCGCGGTGGTGGTGCATCTGCAGCGACAGCTTGCCGCCGGGCTTGACGGTCAGGTGCTTCACCTGGAAGCGCTCGCCGGTGTCGATGCTGTCGTAGGCGCCCCAGGGCCGCACCACGCGGCGATGTTCGGTGGCTTCGACCGTGCCCTCGCGCGCCAGCATGCGCACCACCTCGGCCACCTGTTCGGCGCAGTCCGCGCCCGCGACCAGCACGGCGTCCGGCGTGTCCACGATGATCAGGTCCTCGGTGCCGAGCGCCACCACCGGCCGGTGCGGCGCATGCACGAAGGTGTTGCGCGAGTTCAGCACGCTGCCCGCGCCGCTCACGCGGTTGCCCGCCTCGTCGGCCGGGTGCAGCTGGGCCACCGCGTTCCAGCTGCCCACGTCGCTCCATGCGCCCTCGAAGCGCACCACCGCGACGTCGGCGTGCTTTTCGAGCACCGCGTAGTCGATGCTGTCGCTGCGGCAGCCTTCGAAGGCCTCGCGGTCCAGCCGCACGAAGCTGCCGTCGACCGACACCGCGGCGGTCGCGCGTTCGCAGGTGGCGAGGATGTCGGGCGCATGCGTGCGCAGTGCCGCGACCAGCGTGCGCGCCTGGACCAGGAAGATGCCCGCGTTCCAGCAGTAGTTGCCCTGCAGGATCAGCGTTTGCGCCACCGCCGCTGTCGGCTTCTCGACGAAGCGCGCCACCGCGTGGCTGGGGCCATGGCCCGTGGCCCCGGCCGCCTCGATGTACCCGTAGGCCGTGCTCGGAAAGCTGGGCGCGATGCCGAAGGTGACGATCTTGCCCGCCAGGGCTGCTTCGACGCCGCTGCGCATGGTGGCTTCGAACAGCGCCACGTCGGGAATGTGGTGGTCCGCGGGCGCAAAGAGCAGCAGGTCGTCGGGCTCGGCCAGCAGGGCCGCCGCGGCCATCGCTGCGGCCGTGTTGCGGGGCACGGGCTCGAGGATCTGGCGGCCCTGCGCGTGCGCGTTCTCGATCGCCTCGCGCACCAGGAAGCGGTGCTCTTCCGACGCAACGCAGGTGATCGTCCGGTTCAGGGTCGCGAGCCGTTCGAGCGTGAGGTGCAGCAGGCTCTTGTTGCCCACGATCGGTGCGAACTGCTTGGGAAAGGCCTTGCGCGACAGCGGCCACAGCCGCGTGCCGCTGCCGCCGCACAGGACCACGGGATGAATGGTGGGGGTGTTCATGGTGACCAGCCTTTGTGTGTGCAGTGGGTGACGAACCGGATCGCTTCGTGGACGTGCCGCTCAGATCAGGCCCGTGTGAACGGCGAGGTTCACCGCCTGGGCGCGCGAATGCACATGCAGCTTCTTGTAGATGCTCTTGATGTGCACGTTGACCGTCTGGCCCGTGATGCCGAGCTTGGCGCCGATCTCCGCCGAGACGTAGCCCGACGCCACGTGGCGAAGGACCTGGCTCTCGCGCGGTGTCAGCGTCGTGTCGCGCGGCGGCGATGCGTCGTCGGCGGGCTGCGGCTCGCGGGGCTGGTGGTTCAGGCGGTGCAGCAGGCGCCGCGCGAGCCGCGGCGTGATGACGGCGCCGCCGTTCACCACGTGCAGCACCGCATCGGCGAAGCTCTGCAGCCAGGCGTTCTTCAGCAGGTAGCCCGTGGCGCCCAGCTCGAAGGCGCGCAGCACGTGGGCATCGTCCTCGAGCGCGGAGATCACGATGATCTCGCCGTTGCCATGGTGACGGCGCGCCTCGGCGATCAGCTCGAAGCCCATGCCGTCGCTGAGCCGCAGGTCGACCATCAGCACATCGAACGCATGCGTGGCCAAGAGCTTGCGCCCCTCGCGGATGCTGTCGGCCTGGCCTTCGAGCTGGATGCGCAGGTCCGACAGCAACTCCTGGGCGATCACCCGGCGCATGTACTCGTCGTCGTCGATGAGCAGCACGCGCACCGGCGATTTTTCCTGGCCCGTCATGAAGTCCGGCCACAGCCTCGCGGCGGGCGCGCACACGGGGGCGGACGGGCCCGGGCGGCGCGGCGCCATCACGGCGGGGGTGGGGTCGCCAGAGGGTGTGAGCGTGTTTTCAGCCATGTTCTTGCCCCGGTTGAAGTGAATGAGGAACGGCGGTCGGTGCGGTGCCGTCGGCGGCGCGGACCGGGAAGCCCGGCATCGGTTCGTCGAAGCCGCGCGGGTTCGCCAGCTGCCAGCGCCAGCTGTCGGCGCACATCTGGTCCAGGCTGCGCTGCGCGCGCCAGCCGAGCCGGTCCTGGGCGTGCTGCACGTCCGCCCAGTAGGCCGGGGCATCGCCGGGACGGCGCGGACCGATGTGCACCGCGATGCGGTGCCCGCATGCGCGTTCGAAGGCCGCGATCACGTCGAGCACCGACGCGCCGTGTCCCGTGCCCAGGTTCACGGTGAGCAGGCCCCGATGCAGCGTCGCGTACCGCAGGGCCGCCACATGGCCTTCGGCCACGTCCATCACGTGCACGTAGTCGCGCACACCCGTGCCGTCGTGCGTCTCGTAGTCGTTGCCGTGCACGACGACGTGCCCGCGCTCGCCCACCGCGACCTGCGAGACATACGGCACCAGGTTGTCGGGCGGTCCCTGCGGGTGTTCGCCCAGCAGGCCGCTCTCGTGCGCGCCGATGGGGTTGAAGAAACGCAGGCACGCGATGCCCCAGCGCGGATCGGAGCGGGCGAGGTCCGCGAGCATGCGCTCCACCATCACCTTGGAGCGCCCGTAGGGGTTCACGGCCGCGTACGACGCGCTTTCCCGTATCGGCGAGCGCGGGATGTCGCCGTAGACCGTGGCCGAGGACGAGAAGATCAGCGTGCGCACGCCGGCGCGCTCCATGGCCCGCGCCAGCGCGAGGCTGCCCGCCACGTTGACGTCGTAGTAGCCGAGCGGGTCGCTCACCGAGCGGCTGACCGCCTTCAGCCCCGCCAGATGCAGCACCGCGTCGACCCCGTGCTCGGCGAACACGCGGTCGAGCACCGCCGCGTCGCGCACGTCGCCGCGCACCAGCTGCGGCTGCACGCCGCAGATGCGTGCCACGCGCTCCAGCGAACGCGGGTCGCTGTTGACCAGCGTGTCCAGCACCACCGGCAGGTAGCCGGCCGCGATCAACGCCACGCAGGCGTGGCTTCCGACGAAGCCGGCGCCACCCGTCACCAGAATCTTTGAGTGGGTCATGGTTGGGACTCGCGCAGTGGGGTTGGCGTGGCCGTGCCTCGGTCCGCCACGCAGCGAAGCAGCTCTTGTTCGAGGCGCGACAGGATGGCGTCCTGGTCGAGCTCCGCCAGCGCGAACGCGCGGCCCGCCGCACCGAGCGCCTGGCGCAGGCCCGGTGAGCATGCGAGCTGCGCGATCGCGTCGGCCAGCACGGCCGCATCGCTCGGGGGCACCACGAAGCCACGGTCCGCGACCACGCGGGCGAGTTCGGTGCCGGGGTGCGCCGTGGCGATCACGGCCTTGCCGCTCGCGAACATGCCGGCCAGCTTCGAGGGCATCACGAGGTCGGCGGCATCGGCACGCTGCGGCAGCACATGGATGTCGGCCATGCCCAACAATTCGTTGAGCCGTTCGGCGGGCTGCAGGTCGAGAAAGTGCACGCGGTCCAGGCCGGCGCAGGCCGACATCAGCGGGGCGCGGCTTGGGCCGTTGCCGCAGATCACGAAGTGAATGTTCCGCCGGTCGGCGAGCAGGCCCGCCGCCTCGGCCAGCAGCTCGATGCCCTGCTTGGCGCCCAGGCTGCCCGCATAGAGCACGACCACGGCATCGGGCGCAATGCCCAGCTCGGCCCGGTAGCCATCGGCCGCGCGGGGAGCGGGGCGGATCGCCGAGACGTCCACCCAGTTCGGAAAGAGAACCAGCCGGCCTTCGCCGATGCCCTTGCTCCTGGCCTTGTCGACCATGGCCGCCGAAATGGTCGACACGCGGTCGAACCTTGCCAGCAGCCATCGCTCGAGCGACAGCGCGACGCGCCGCACGCCCGCGCCGCGCACGAGGCCCAGGCCGAACGCCGCATCGACTTCGAAGTCCTGGATGTGCAGCCACGACCTGATGCCGAGCAGCTTCGCGAAGCACAGCACCGCGGGCGCACAGAAAAGCGGCGGCTCCACGACGAACACCAGGTCGGGCTTCCAGCGCGCCTGCGCCAGCAGCAGCGGCATGCTCGACAGCATGAACGAGCACAGGTGCGCCACGCGCGCCAGCGCACGCGGTTGCGAAGGCACCCAGGTGGGCGCGCGCCAGACCGTGAGGCCGTTGCGCCCGGTGGTCTTGCGGTAGGCCCAGGCCGAATGGCCCTCGAACACCGCCCAGTGCGGAAAGAAGGGCGGCGCCGCGATCACGCGCACGTCGTGGCCCCGGGCCTGCAGCCAGTCGGCCATCTCGCCCGAGTACTTGCCGATGCCGGCCAGCTCGGGCGCGAAGTTCATCGAGTACAGCAGGATCTTCACGGCGAGCTCCCCAGGGCCGGGCGCAGCAGGCGCACGATCGGAAAGAAGCCGAACAGCGCGCGCATGCGCAGCTCGTACAGCACGAAGTCGGAGACGAAGGCGATGAAGAAGACGTAGTGCGGCTTGTCGGGAAAGAGCGAGATGACGACGCCATACGAAGCCAGCCGCAGCGCGAACTCCAGCAGCGTCCACCACCCGAGCGAGCCCATCGTGGCGTTCAGCGAGAGCATCGTTTCGTGGTGGACCGTGTAGGTCCTCAGCAGGAAGTACGGCGCGATGCACACGAAGATGTCGCGCGCCTCGGGGCCGAGCTTCAGCAGCGGCGCGGCCACCGCCATCAGCCCCGCCAGCCCCACGAAGAGCACGCAGCCGAGCAGGAACGAATGCCGCGCCAGCCGCAGCTTCTCGATCGTCAGGTTGGCCGCGTTGGCGTCCAGCATCGCCGGCGTCTTCGTGACGAGAAAGGCCTGCACGAACTGCGAGGGCGCCTCCGCGAGAAGGAAGGCCAGCTTGAACGCGCCCACGTAGCCCAGCGGCATGAAGAGCGCCACCAGCAGCAGGTCCGACTTGCGCAGCAGGAAGGTCAGCAGCGCATACACCGTGGCGCTGGCCTGCGACGCGAGCGCCAGCACGGGTGGCCCGGCCGGCGGCGCCGCGCCGTTCGCCGGCAGGAAGATGGCCGCGCCCACGAGCACCAAGGCCAGCAGGTTGATGGCGAGCAGGTGCGCCACGCCGATCTCCAGGCCGAGCGCCGCGAGCGTCGCCACGCCCAGCACCAGCACGGTCGCGCGCACGCCGGACTCCAGGTTGAGCAGGCCCGCATGGCCCAGGCCCCGGCTGTACGACAGGCGCAGGCTGTTGAAGGCGAAGACCGCGAGCGACAGCACGATCAGCACGAAGGGCGCGCCGGCCACCGGCAGGCGCTGCGCCCCCACGACGCCGGCCGCGAGCAGCGCGGCCAGCGGCAGCCCGATCGCCAGCGTGCGCACCAGGTCGCCACGGGTCACCCGGGGCGGCACGCTCGCGGCATTGCGCGAGAACAGCAGCGAACTGCCCAGCGTGCCCACGACCAGCGCCACTTCGAGCACCGACTGGTAGACGGAGTACTCGCCGAAGCGCGCGGGCGCCACCTGCGCCGCGATCAGGAAGATCGCCAGGAAACCCGACAGGTACACATACAGCCGCGACGCGAGCGCCCCCAGCCCCAGGCGCTGCGCCAGGCGGATGCCGGGCAGGGCGAACGAGGTGCCGGCGGCGGGCTTCATGGCGTGCTCCCGTCCGCGGGGTGCTTGGCCGCCGGCGCGTCCGCGAAGCCCAGGCTGTCGGCCATGCGGCGCGCGCGCGACGCGATCCGGTGCGCGTTGTTCTTGGCCCGGCGCGCCATCTGCAGTGCCCAGGTCAGCGCCGCAACGGTGTACACGCGGCGATGCAGCGCGGGCTGCATCGCCAGCTTGGCGGCGCCCTGGAAGTGCAGCGCGAGCACGCGCACCGTCTCGCCCGCCGGCGTCTGCAGGCAGGGCTGGCCGTCGATGAAGGCCAGGCGCTTGGCGCCGCCGCGCACGCGGAACTCGCGCACGAAGTGGTTGGTGCCGCCGTTGACGTTGTGATCGATCACCTGGCCGTCGAACACTCGATTGATCGGCACGGTGTTGCCGCTGGCCTGCGCCCACAGGTACAGCAGCGTCATGTCAGACACCCCGCCGCGCACGCTGCGGGTCGCGAAGCGCTCGGCAACGTCGCGCAGCTGGTGCAGACCCGCGGGCGTGCTGTACATGCGCAGGAGGCAGGCGACGAAGTCCTGCAGGCCGGCCGCCGTCCAGTAGCTCACGTGCGGCGAGATCTGGCAGGGGTTCCAGCCGTCCGTGGGCAGGATGCTGGAGCCGGAGAAGTCGGCGTGGCCCACCAGGCGCGCAATGTGGGCGCCGACGCCGTTGAACAGCAGCACGTCGCTGTCGATCAGCACGAAGGCACGGCAATCGGGGTGCGCTGCGAGATGGTTCGCCAGGAGGAAGTAGCGCCGGAAGCAGATCTTCTCGAACGCCGGCGTGTTGCTCGACAGGTGCACGTAGGCCTGGCAGAAGCGTTCGTACGCGGGCCCAGCGTCCGTATCCGACAGGACGACCAGCTGCTCCTGCGCCATGGCCGCGGATTCGCAGCACAGGCGCAGGGCCGTGTTCTGGCGGTCTTCCACAACGATGAAGGGGAGGGCGTGGTCCATGGTCGGGCAAGCGGGTTGGTACGGGTCAGGGCCGCGGCGCGGTGGCGCTGCGCACCAGCGCGACGTGGGCGGGAAGAAAGTGGAAGTCGGCGTCCAGCGGCATGTCGAGCGTGAGCATTCCGCCCCGGGCGTTCGCGTCGCCGATCCAGCTGCGCAGCTGCGCGACCGAGAAGCGCGGCGCGCTCGGCTGGGCCCAGGAGGCGCCCAGCGGCGTCAGCACATGCAGCCGGAGTTCGGAGGGCGGCGAGGCCAGGCGTGCGGCGGGCTGCAGGTACTCGCCCGCCATGAGGTTCTGGCACGGCGCGCTCTTGAGGCTGAAGCGCGCGGCCCCTTCGCCGGCATTGAAGGCCAGCCACCGCGTGGGTGCGCCGTTGCGCGCGGCCGCGCAGAACCGGTCCCAGTCGCGCGTCGTCATGCCCGTCGTGTTGTAGACGCCGTCGAACCACCAGCCCGTGGCGAGTGGGCCGTAGTGCTGCGACCAGCTGTCGATCACCGCCGACCAGGCGGCGATGAAGCGCGTCGGCGGTGGCTGCTGCTCGGAGACATCGCCCAGGCACTCCATCAGGTAGGGGTCCCCTTGCGGCGCGCGGAAGGGCAGGTAGAGGATCAGCGCGATGCCGTGGCGGCGCAGCGCGCGGCCGATCTCCATCGGCAGGTCGCGCGGCGAACGGTGCGCGGCGCTGCGCGGGCACAGTGCTTCGAGGGCGGAATTCGGTGCGATGAACTGGCCGTTGTTCTGCCCGAGCGTGAGGATGAGATGGCTGGCGCGCATCTCCGCGAGCGAAGCGGCGAAGGCGTCGACGTCGAAGCGGCCGATGCCGGCGATGGACTGCTTGTCGGGCAGGTAATGCACCATCACGCCGAAGCCCGGTACGCCCTGCGTTTCGGGAAGTGCTGCGACGGCGGGCCGCACCCACCCGGCCAACCCGAGCGCCAGCACCGCGAGCGCGCGAAGCAGGGAGCGTGCGCGCTTCGTCATGGCGTGGCCCTCGCCAGCGACGCGTCGCCGCGCTTCAGCCTGAGGTAACTCGCGGCCACCGCGCCCGGCGTGCAGACCCGCGAGAGCGACCATGCGGGGCGCGTGCGCTGGTGCGCGGCCAGGTAGCGCTCGATGCTGCCGAGGCCGACGAATTCATTGCCGATGAAGAGCGCGTAGCCCGCGAAGAGCTCCCGGTGCACCGGAAGGTCCGAGAGCAGCAGCGGCACGCCCAGCGTGGCCGCCTCGGCGGCCGACAGGTTGAAGCCCTCGAAGGTGGACAGCGAGATGAAGGCCGTCGCACCCCGGTACAGCCGCAGGAGTTCTTCCCGCGACACCAGCCCCCGGTGCCGCACGCAGCCGCGGAACGCGGGCGCCATGGCCGAGATCATGCGTTCGACCTCCTTGGCGCCGTTGCCGGTGATGTCGAGGTAGTCGACCAGGCCCCGGCGCTTCATGCGCACGAAGAGCTTCAGGATGCCTTCGAAGTTCTTGTGCGGGTAGTAGTGGTAGGCCGCGATCAGGTAGCGTCCGTCGGGTGCTGCCGTGCGGTCGGCGTTCGCGGCGACGGCGCCCGCATCCACGGGATTGAAGATCACCGCCGGGTGCTCGCAGCGCCTGAAGTGCCGCTCGAAATCTTCCTGGCTGCTGCGGCTGATGAAGACCACGTCGGCGGCGCTGCGCGCGACGCGGTGCAGGTTCCAGTCGAGCCAGAGGCGCTTGCGCGCGCTGAAGTACTGCGGGTACGACTTGTACTGCACGTCGTGCACCACCACGATCGAATCCCGGTGGCGGCCGAAGGGCGCCAGCAGCGAGAAAGGCAGGAAGTAGTTCGGGAACAGCGAGTACACGCGCTCCCCGCGCAGCCATCCACGCACAAGGTGGATGTTGTAGAGCAGCGTGTCGAGGATGAAGCGGCTGATCTTCAGCCGCCGTGCGGCCGCGTACAGGTGCGGATGGCGCTCGCTGATCGGCTGCACCTCGTGGCCCGGCGCGTCGCGCATGCTCTCGAGCAGCACCTCGGACACGTTCAGCACCCCGCCCGCCGACGCGTTGAGCCGGATCGTGTCGTAGAAGAGGTAGGTGGCCATGGTCGCTCCTGCGTGCGTTCTCATGCGGTCGGCAGGCTGGCGCGCGCCGGGCGGGGGGCCGGCCTGCGGAACCACGCAGCGAGGCTGCCGGCGACGACGGCCGCGACCAGCCCCGAGACGGCGAACGGTCCCCAGCCCAGGATCGGCCCGCGCAGGAACGGCACGTAGGCCGCCAGCAGCACCAGCGCGCACAGGTAGCCGGCCGTCAGCGTGCGTTGCGGGTTGATGGCCTTGTCGACGAGGCGAAAGAGCGCCGAGACAGCGAAGCCCAGCAGCGCCGGGCCCGCCAGACCGAAGTCGAAGTAGGCGGTGGTGAAGGGCGGCAGCGACAGGTTGCTCTGCGAGAAGTTGCCCAGCACGGCCGCCCAGCCGAGCGGGTCGTAGCCCGGGAACATCTTCAGTTCGCGCGGCAGGATGAAGGAGAAGGCCGAGAGCAGGTAGCGCCCGTAGCCCAGATCGGGCGAGGGCGCGCGCTCCAGGATGCCCGCGACGACGAACATCGCGTCGAAGTCCTGGCTGAAGGGGTACGACGCCAGCTCCGCGCCCCACATGGCGTCGCGCGAGATCAGGTTCAGCACCGGGCCCAGGCCCGCGATGGCGCCGAAGATCACGGCGGCGAGCGTCCACCGGTGGCGCCGCCCCAGGGCGTGGATGAGCAGCGGCAGCAGCCCGATCAGGATGACCTGGCGCGCCGTGTTGACCGGGTTGGCGGCGATGGCGGCCAGCGCGAAGGCGAGGCCCGCGACGCACCAGGCCCACAGCGTGCGCTGGCGCGTGGCGTGGATCGCGAGCGCCACGCAGCACAGCAGCACCATGAGCTTGGGCAGCGTGGAATAGACGATGTACTGGACCGGCGCGGCCTCCTCTTCGGAAATCACGCCGCGCGCCGTGAAGTTCATGTCGGGGCGCAGGAAGAGCATGGCGAACGCCACCTCCAGGCAGGCCAGCAGCAGGAAGGGGTGGGCGACGCCGGCGCCGAGCGCGCGCTGCGCCGGCCGGGGCGCGGCGGGCGGCTCGGGCAGGCCCAGCCGTGCGGCTTCGACGCCGGCCATGTACAGCAGCACGAGCATCAGCGCCTGCGTGTGCGCGGCCTGGCCGACGATGCCGACCTCCCAGAAGTCGGTGTCGGTCGCGATCTGCATCGCCGGCGCCAGCGAGAAGTAGATGAGAACCGCCGTGTAGTGGATCAGCAGGAACACGCTGTCGCTGGCGGTGCCCAGCATCGACAGCTGCACCACCGTCAGCACGAACACCACCCCGTAGCCCCAGACAGGATCGATCAGCCCGCACAGCGCGGCGCAGACGATGCCGGACCAGAAGACGAGGGTTCTCATGGCGAGGTCCGTTTCTGCTTCAGGCGTGCTCGGCCTCTGCGGCGGTCCGGCGCGCCGTCTGGTAGTCCGCATAGGTGCGGCGCAGCCCTTCGGCCAGCGGCACCGTGGCGCGCCACCCGAAGCTGGCCGCGCGCGACACGTCCAGCAGCTTTCGCGGTGCGCCGTCGGGCTGTGCCAGGTCGTAGTGGATGCTGCCCTCGTAGCCCACCACCTCGCGGATGTGCTCCACCAGCTCGGCGATCGAGACGTCCTCGCCCGTTCCGAGGTTGATGTGGCCGCGCATCGGATCGGTGTGCTGGTCGTAGGCGGCGCGCGACAGGTTCATCACGTCCAGGCAGCCTTCGACCATGTCGTCCACGTACAGGAACTCGCGCCGCGCCCGGCCGCTGCCCCAGATCAGCACGCTCGGCGTGCGGCTGATCTTGGCCAGGTGAAAGCGCTGGATCAGCGCCGGCACCACGTGGCTGTTCTCCAGGTGGTAGTTGTCGCCGGGGCCGTAGAGGTTGCTCGGCATCACGCTGCGGAAGTCGACACCGTGCGTGGCGCCGTACTGCCGGTTGTAGCTCTCGCACAGCTTGATGCCCGCGATCTTGGCGATCGCGTAGGGCTCGCTGGTGGGCTCGAGCTTGCCGGTGAGCAGGGCCTCTTCGCGGATCGGCTGCTCGGCCAGCCGCGGATAGATGCAACTCGAGCCGAGGAACAGCAGCCGCTTGACGCCGGCGAGAAAGGCCTGGTGCGTGAGGTTGGCCGCGATCAGCAGGTTCTCGTAGATGAACTGCGCGGGGTAGGTCATGTTGGCGTGGATGCCGCCGACCTTGGCCGCCGCCACGTAGACCTGGTCGATGCGCTCGGTCGCGAAGAAGCGCGCGACCGCCGCCTGGTCGAGCAGGTCGAGCTCGGCGTGGCTGCGCGTCACGACCTCGTGGCCGAGTTCGCCCAGGCGCCTCGTGAGCGTCTGGCCGACCATTCCGCGATGACCTGCAACATAGATTCGCATGGCGTTCTTTCAGTGAAGGAAGAGGGGACTGCGGGTTTCAGCGCGAACCGCGCGCCCCGAGCACGACGCGGAAGGTCTTCAGCAGGATCACCACGTCGCGCAGCAGCGACAGCGTGGCGACGTACTCGGCGTCCATGGCCGCGCGGCGGCGGTAGCTCACCTCGTTGCGTCCGCTGATCTGCCACAGGCCCGTGATGCCCGGGCGCACGGCGCAGTAGTACGCCCAGTACGGGCCGTAGAGCTCCTTCTGCGCAAACATGCAGGGGCGCGGGCCGACCATGCTCATGTCGCCCTTGAGCACGTTCCAGAACTGCGGAAATTCGTCGATGCTGTAGCGGCGCAGGAAGGCGCCGAAGCGGGTGATCCGTGGGTCGTGCTCGAGCTTCTGGAACTTCTCCCATTCGCGCCGCGCCGCGTCGTTCTCGCGCAGGTGGCGGGCCAGCAGCGCATCGGCGTCGGGCGCCATGGTGCGGAACTTGTAGAAGCGGAAGATCCGCCCGTCCCTGCCGTAGCGCGGCTGCACGTAGATGGCCGGGCCACCCGAGGTCAGCAGCACGCCGAGGGCGATGAGCGCGTAGGCCCAGCCCAGGAACAGGAAGAAGGCGCCCGCCAGGAGGATGTCCATGGTTCGCTTGGCGACCTGCAGGAGCCGCGAGCCGCCCACCGGCACGGGGCGTGCGGCGGTGCGGTGCGGCGTGCGTGAAAGGTGCGTGCTCATGATGTCGCGCGCTCCGGTTCGGCGCGGGGGGTGTGCCCCAGCGCGGGCGGATAGATGTTTGGCGGCAGGCCGTAGGGCCCGTAGTCGTAGCCGTAGGCGTTGTGGCGTTGCCGCGCGTCCTGCGCGTTGAGCACCACGCCGTGGAACGCCGCGCCCACATGCGCCAGCCGCTTGGCACTCTCCACCAGGTCGCCCAGTTCGCTGTCGCCGGCGCGGGCCACGAGCATCAGGGTGCCCACGTCCGGTGACATCGCCACGGTCTCGGTCGCCAGCAGGATCGGCGGCGCATCGATGACCACGGCGTCGTACAGCGCCGAGAGGGTCTCCAGCAACCGCGTGAACGCAGTGGAACCCATCATCGTGGCCGGATCGAGCGGCAGCTTGCCGGTGGTGATCACGTCCAGGTGCGGCAGCACCTGCGCATGCACCGCTTGCGCGAGCGTGGCGGTGCCGGCGATCAGCTCCGACAGGCCGGTGGTCGCCTTGAGCCCGAACTGGCTCGCCAGCTTGCCGCGGCGCATGTCGGCGTCGATCAGCAGCACGCGCCTGCCGGAGGCCGCCAGCACGGCCGAGAAGTTCGCCGACAGGAAGGTCTTGCCCGCGCCCGGCGTGGCGCTGGTCAGCAGGATGCGGTTGTTCTGCGCGCCCGCCATCAGGAAGCCCAGCGCGGTGCGCAGCCTGCGCACGCCTTCGAGCGCCGGGTCGTCCGGGTGCGAGGCCGCCAGCAGCTTCACGCCGGGCTTGCCCTGGCGGATGGCGCGGTCGAGCGTGCCCTGCCGCGTGCTGAGTGCGATCGTGCTGTAGACGTTCAGGCCGGTGCGCATCTCGATCTCGTCGGGGGTGGCGACCGTGTTCTTGAGCACCTTGCGAAGCACCGACGTGACCGCGCCCAGGAACAGCCCCACGACCAGCGCCAGCGCCATCACGATCACCGCCTTGGGCCGCACCGGCTTCTCGGGCGACAGCGCCTGGTCGAGCACGCGCACATTGCCGATGCGGCCTTCGCGGGCCAGGCGCATCTGCAGCGAGCTGTTCAGGAGCGACGAATAGAGCTCGGTGTTGACCTTGATGTCGCGCTGCATGCGCAGCGAGTTCTGCTGCAGCATCGGCATGCGGCGGATGCGGTTGTCCACGCCGCCCAGCTCCTTGCGCAACGAGGCGATCTGCGCGTCGAGCGTGATCAGCATCGGGTGCTGGCTGGTGAAGCGGCTCGCCAGGTCCAGGCGCTTCTGGCGCGCGTCGAGCAGCTTGGCCTGCAGGTCGACGTTCTGCGACAGCGCGTTGCGCGCCTCGTCGTCCAGGCTGATGGTTCCGTTCTGGTTGCGGTACTGGTTGTAGGCCTCTTCCGACTGTTCCAGCTGCTGCTTGAACTTGGGCAGCTCGGTGCCCAGGAAGTTCAGCGTGCGCTCGGCCTGCGCGGTCTTCTGGTCGATGTTCTGGCGCATGTACAGGCGCGCCACTTCGTTGAGCAGGTTCGCCAGGTGCTCGCGATCGTCGGTCTGCCAGCTCACGTCGATCACGCTGGACTGCTTGCCCTTCTCGATCACGCGCAGCTCGCGCTGCAGCTCGAGCATGGTGAGCTGCGTGGAATGCCGCGTCAGCTCGAAGGCGCCGCCGGGCCGGGCGTCGATCGAGGCCACGAGCAGGTGGACCGTGCCGCCCGGCACCGAGCTGTCCTGCGGCTCGCCGACCCGGCCGTGCAGCGGGGTGTCAAGGTCGGGGTGCGTCAGGGTGTAGGTGCCGTCCTTGCCAGTGGTCAGAAGGAACTTCTTGCCCTCGAGGGCCGGCGGCACGTCCATCTGCGCGACCGCGATCCGCTCGGTGCCCGACACATAGCCGCGCATGCCGAGGAAGCCCGGCCTGGACAGCGTCTTCGAATGCCGCGCCATGAAGGCGCCCACGACCGGGATGTAGTGCGGCCGGGCCTTGATGAACAGCTTGGTGTTCTCGATCGCCTGGCCGAGCACCATGCGCGACTTCAGGATCTCGGCCTCGCCCGAGGTCGGCGTCTTCACGCCCACGCCGTTGACCGCGGCATCGCCCGCGCCGCCGGGCGAACGTTCGGCATCCTCGAGCTGGATCAGCACGTTCGCTTCGTACACGCGCGGCCCGAAGAGCGCGTAGCCCGCGCCCAGCACCAGCACCGCGGCGGTGACCGAGGCGATCAGCCATCGGTTGTCCAGCATCAGGTCGACGTATTCCTTGAACCGCGAGTGCGGGCGCTCGGGTTCCGGGCTGTACGGTGCGGGAAGCGGGGGGTACCAACGCGCATTCATGGGCTTCACCTTCTTTGTCGTGTTCGGGCCGGGGCGCTGCGCGGACCTACCTGCTGCGGGCGGTGTCGCGCGCGAGGTTGATCACCTGGGCGGCGGGAAGGATCAGGTTGGCGACCCGGTTCCACGAGACCAGCGGCACGCGGTCGACATAGACGACGTCGCGCGGCCGCAGCTCGAAGCGGTCGGCCAGTGCGAGCGCGGCCGGGTTCTTCGCGTTCAGGCTGAAGATCTGCGGCGTGTCGGGCGTCTGCGGCGAGTTGCGGATCACGTAGATCTGCCCGGGGTCGGCCGTGAGCAGGTCGGGCCCGCCCGCATCGCCGAGGGCCTCGTTCAGGCTCATGCGGCCGTTGCGCATCAGCAGCGCCGAGGGCCGCAGGATCTCGCCCATCACGTAGATGCGGCTGTCGTCCCGGCTGCCGACGTACACGATGTCGCCGTTGCGCAGCGGGATGTTGTTGGCGTCGGCGCCGAAGCGCTTGAGCTGCATCAGGTCGATGACCACCGTGCGGTCGCCGCGCGTGAGCGTCACATGCGAACGGTCGCCCCCGGCGGTGATGCTGCCCGCGCGGTTGAGCGCCTCGGACAGCGTCATCGGGATGTCCGTGAAGATCTGCAGCCCCGGCGTGCGGACCTCGCCCTCGACATAGGCGCGCTGGCTGCGGAACGACTGGATGCGCACGCTCACCAGCGGTGCCTTGATGATGCTGCCGATGCGCTTGGCGATCAGCTCGGACGCACCGCTTTCCGTGAGGCCCTGCAGCCGGGTGCGGCCGATGTAGGGAAAGCTGATCTCGCCCGCGGCATCGACGATGAAGCCCGGCGCCACGGTGACGCCGGTCGGGTCGCTCTGCTGCGCGATCACCGCGCCCAGGTTGGGCTGCAGCTCGGGGTTGTTGTAGACGGTGATGCCCACCACGTCCCCCGGCCCGATGGTGTAGGGCGCGGGCCGGCCGAACAACGCCTTCACGTCGGGCGGGATGCCCGTGTTGCCGGCGAGCTGCGCGCGGACCAGCTCCGGCGTGATGGCCGCGATCCTGCCGCCGGCCGTGCCGTCGGCCGACTGCAGCGGGCCCGGCGTGCCGAAGCCGGGTGCGCAGCCGCACAAGCCGAGCGACAGCAGCAGCGCCATGGCACGCGACCGGAAGCGGCCACCGGGAAGGGCGCGGGCGCCCTCGGTGGCGAGGAGGCGCTCGCCGCGCGGGTTCGCTGGGGTTGCGGATGTCATGGCAATCTCCTTGGCTTCGGTTGTTGTTTCAGGGCGCGGCGAGCGTGGCCGGGATCGCGCGCGGGGTGCCTGTCGCCGGGCGGTCCTGCCGCTGCGGGCTGCCGGTGGCCAGACAGTGCTCGACGACCCAGTCGCCGACGGACTGCAGGAAGAGCTGCTGGCCCTTCACCGTGCAGACGGTGTGGTCCACGTCCCGCATGAACTCGTACTGCAGGCCCTGCATGAACGGTTCGCGGCGCAGGGCGCCGAGCTGGTCGCGGTCGCGGTCGCAGACATGCAGCGATCCCGAATACAGCAGCTGCACCGCCACCTCGCGTTCGACCAGCCGCTTCATCGTGGCTTCGAACCAGATCGCATTGACGTTGGGCGGCCGCCGGTCCACGAAGTAGCCCGGCAGCGGCTTGCCCACCGTGCTGCCCGGCAGATGGCGCAGCACCCAGCGCCGCGCCTTGCCCGGGAACGACGGGTGCAGCGGCGCCGCGAGCGCGCGGCGCACCGTGAGCTCCCAGCGCGTGCGCCGCTGCGGGAAGGCAAAGCCGTCGAACAGCGAGAGCGCCACCATGCGCGCGTCCACCGCGGCGGCCGACATGGCGTGCTCCACGCCCGAGCACATGGCCACGGTCGCGAACTGGCCGATGCCCTGCATGCGTTGCACGAGGTCCATGGCGGCCTGCAGGCTGTGCACCGCGCGCGTTTGCAGGTCGGGCCCGGTGTCCAGCGCCTCGCTGTCGCCGATGCCGCCCAGGTCGAAGCGCAGGCTGCCCACGCCGCGCGCGGCCAGGAGGTGCGCCAGCTTCACGTTGATGCGGCGCGGCCCGACGCGGTGGTTCGCGCCCATGTTGAACATCAGGCAGGCAACCGGCGCCGCCGCGCGCTGCGCGGGCACGGTGAGCATACCCATCAGTGCGTTGCCGGGGCCGAAGCACACCGGGGTCTGCGTCATGTCATTCATGGATGGCTCCCTGCAGGCGGTTGAGCGCATCGGCCGGCACCATCGCGCTGTGGGGAAAGGGGTCGGACGTCCAGTCCAGCGGGTGGCTCAGGTAGGCCAGGCGCACCGGCATGTGGCGCGACTGCTGCTCGGCCGCCCATTGCGCGGTGGACGTGTCGTCGGGCGGGGCCAGCACCAGGGTGTCGTGCAGGGCCGTGAGCGGCAGCGACTGCGGCGTGAGGGCGCGCAGCTGCGCCTGCAGCGCCGGCGAGAGACGCACGCCCAGCGCCTCCTCGGGCAGCGCATCCGGTTCCCGCGCGAGGCTGCGGCGCCAGGACAGGTCGGGAATGCAGAAGGTCGTGTCGATCGCCTCGACGTGGCGCTCGCGCAGCAGGCGCGCGTAGCCCGGCCCGTCGATCACCGGCTCCCAGAGCACCAGCCGCGCCGGGTCGCAGCGCCCGTTGCGCGCGGCCAGCACGGCCAGGGTGGCGCCCAGCCGCGCGCCGATCCACACGATGGCGGCATGGGGTGCGTGCCGCCGCAGCTCCTCGTGCGCCGCGCAGAGGTCGCGGCGCCAGCCGTCGAGCTCGCCTTCGCTCTCGTCGCCCGGCGAGTCGCCGGAGCCGTAGAAGTCGAAGCGCAGCGTGGCGATGCCGGCGCGCGCGAGGCGTTCGGCCAGCACCTTGAAGAAGCGGTGGGTGCGCAGGCCCTCCTGCCCGAAAGGCGGGCACAGCAGCACCGCGGTGGGCTCGCCCCGGTCCTCGTCGGCGGCGTGGAACGCGCCGAAGACCTGGCGCGAGGCCGGCCCGAACATGAGCGGCGTGAAGAGGGTCATGCGACACCCCCTGCGCATCGCGCCTCGCTCATGCCCTTGCGCGGATTCAGGGGGCGCATGCGGCGGCCTTCGGGGTCGGCCTGCGAGGGCCGGGCGCGGGCTTCGGTATGGCGCCATTCGGCGAGCGAGCCCACGCTGTCCGCCCGCGCGGGCGCGGGCCCCAGTGCCAGCACCAGGATGCGTCCGGCCACCGGCAGCTCGACGCTGCGGCTGTCCGGTGCCAGGCCCACGTCGAAACTCTGCGGCGACACCAGCAGGCCCACGCCGATGGCCTTCAGGCAGGCTTCCTTGCGGGTCCAGCAGGTCAGGAAGGCACGGTCGCGTTCGTCGGCGGGCAAGGCGGCCAGCGCCTCCTGTTCGCGCCGCGTGAAATGCGCCGTCGCCAGGTCGGCCGCGTCCGGCATCGGGCGCAGCAGCTCGACGTCGGCGCCCAGCGGGCCGCGCCCGCCGATGGCGATCAATGCCAGGCCCTGGCTGTGGCTCAGCGAGAACTGGGTGCGCGGATGCCCCGCCAGCGACGGCTTGCCGAAGGCGCCGATGGCCAGCGTCAGTGCGTCGGGGGCCAGGCCCGTGTACGCGCACAGCGCCTGGCGCAGCGCGACATGGGCCGCCACGAAGCGCTGCCGGTCGACGGGAAAGCGCAGGTTCTCGGCGCGTGCGCGCTCTTCCTCCGACAGCACCTGGGCGGGCAGGGTGTCGGTGAAGCTGTCCAGCTCGACGTACCGGCAGACCGGTGCGTCGATGGACAGTGCGTTGGCGGCGCCGGTCATGGTCACCCCTTGCGCAGCCAGCTGCCGAGTGCGCCGAGCAGCCCGCCGCGCTGTGCATGCGCGGCCGTGCCGGCGGCCAGGTCGGCGAGGTCCGAAGGCACGCCGTGCGGCGTGCCATGCGCCGAGGACGCGATCTGCCCGAGGTTCTCGAACAGATAGCGGCGCGGCTCCACGCGGTGCCCCAGCGTCTGCGCCGCCTGCTGCACGGCACGCAGCACCAGCAGCGAGTCGCCGCCGAGGTCGAAGAAGTTGTCGCTGCCGCGGATCTCGTCGACGTCGATGCCGATCACGTCGGCCCAGATCTGGGCCAGCTGGGCGTGCTCGGGACTGAGCAGTCCGCGCTTCGCCTCGCGCGCGTCGCCGTTGAGGGGCTCGGCCGGCGCACTCTTGTCCGCCTCGTCGGCCGCCAGCTTGCGCAGATAGCGCGCGCTGGCCGAGCCTTCGGTGCTGGCGATCTCGGCGAGCGTGGCCCCGGGGTGGTCGGCGATGCGGCTCAGCACCTCGAGGTAGCGCTCGCGCAGCTGGGCGCCGGTCTCGCGCAGGTACACGTCGGCGTTGTAGAGCAGCGCGCCTTCCAGGCCGTGCGGCTTGTCCATCAGCCACACGCCGACGTCGTCGGTGGCGCCGTGCTGCATCACGTGCACCTGGCGGGTCTGCAGGCTGCCGACGGTGCGCGCGCGCTCGCGGGCGTCCTGGAACGAGAACATCGCCTGGTAGGGCCCCGAGGCCTTGATCTGCCCCGCATAGCCGGGCTCGGCCATCAGGCGCTCGAACGGCACCTGCTGGTGGTTCATCATCGACAGCAGCTCCTGCTTCACGTAGCGCATGAAGTCAGGCAGCGGCAGCGCCATGTCGACCGCGAGCGAGACCGGCAGCACGTTGTTGAAGAAGCCCATGACGTCTTCCGTCTCGGCCTGCTGGCGCCCGCGCACCGGGTTCGCGATGACGATGGCGTCGTTGCCGGTCGCCTGGGCCATGGTCAGCGCGTAGATGCCGAAGGTCAGCATGCTGAGCGTCACGTCCATGTCGCGCGCCACCTCGCGCAGCCGCTGCGTGCTCTGCAGGTCGATGTGGATCCAGTGCGCGCCGCCCTGGCCGCTCTTGCCCGCGCGGCGCGGCATGTCGGTCTTTGGCGGCCGCACGGCCCTGGCGCTTGCGAGCCGGCCGCGCCAGAACGCGAGCTGCTCCTCGCAGGCGGGCTCGGTCAGCCACTTCTCGAGCCACTCGGCATAGTCGCCATGGGTGGTGGCGAGCGCGGGCAGGTTGTGCGGACGGCCGCGTTCGGCGGCGTCGTAGAACGCGCCCAGCTCGCGCTGCATCAGGTCGAAGGACCAGCCGTCCCAGATCAGGTGATGCGGCACGAACAGGAAGACGTGCTCGTTGTCGTCGAGCTGGAACAGGGTCGCGCGCATCATCGGCGCGCTGTGGATGTCGAGCGGCCGGTCGGCCAGCTCCTGCATCTGCTCGACCAGCTCGGCCTCGCGCTGGTCAGCGGGCAGGCCGCGCAGGTCGACCAGCGGCAAGGCGAACTCCACCGACTCCGCGATCGATTGAATCGGACGTCCCGTTTCCTCGTCGAAGCCGATGCGCGTGCGCAGCGACGGCTGGCGGCGGATCATCTCGCGCAGCGCGCCTTCGAAGCGCGCCGCGTCGAGCTTGCCGGTGAGCCGCTGCGCCGAGGGTGCGTTGTAGACCGACCGGCCCGTGTACAGCTGCTCCATGAAGCGGATGCGTTCCTGCGAAGGCGTGAGCGGTGCGCTGCGGCGATCCAGGTGGCAGGCAATGGGCGCCTGCAGGCCGACGCCCGCGCCCTGCAGCGCCTCGATGACCGCGGTCAGCTTCTCGGCCGTGGGCGCCTCGAACAGCGCGCGCAGCGGCAGCGTGACCTGGAACTCGCGGCTCAGCAGCGTGGTGAGCCGCGCGGCCAGCAGCGAGTGGCCGCCCATGGTGAAGAAGTTGTCGTGCATGTCCAGGCCCGGCAGGCTCAGCACCTTCTCCATGACCGCGAGCACCTTGCGCTCGTGCGCGTTGCGCGGACCCGCGCCGCGCCGCACCTCGTTGCGCGCCACAGCCTGCGGCGGCGGCAGCGAGACGCGGTCGACCTTGCCGTTGGCCAGCGTGGGCAGGGCGTCGAGCGTCACCACGTGCTGCGGCAGCATGAAGGCCGGCAGGTGCTTGCGCAGGTGCACCATCAGCGCATCGAGGTCGAAGCCGCCCTCGGGCGCCAGCGCCAGGTAGGCCACCAGGCGCACGTCGCCGGGGTTGTCCTCGCGGGCCACGACCACGCTGCGCGAGACGCCGGCCACTTCGCAGCAGCGCACCTCGATCTCGCCGGGCTCGATGCGGTAGCCGCGCACCTTGACCTGGAAGTCGAGCCGCCCGAGGTGGTCGAGCAGCCCGTCGTTGCGCCAGCGGCCGCGGTCGCCGGAGCGGTAGACCTTCTTCGTGGCGCCGAAGATGCGCACCGTGACGAAGCGCTCGGCGGTCAGCGCGGGGCGGTCGAGGTAGCCCAGCGAGACGCCTTCGCCCGCGATGCAGATTTCGCCGGGCACGCCGATCGGGCAGGGCTGCAGGTCGGCATCGAGGATCCAGATCTCGGTGTTGTCGACGGGCCTGCCGATCGAGATGCCGCGCGAGGCGATCTCTTCGGGACGCACATGCCAGGCCGTGGAATACACCGTCGTCTCGGTCGGGCCGTAGCCGTTCCACAGGCCTTCCATGCGCTCGCACAGCGCCAGCGCCATGCTCGGGCGCAGCGCCTCGCCGCCGGTCCAGCCGCGGAAACCGGGCGTGCCGCCGGCCCACTGGGCATCGAGCAGCAGCTGCCACATGCCGGGCGTGGCCTGCAGCAGCGTGATCTGTTCGTCGTCGAGCGCCCGCGACAGGCGGTTGCCGTCCATGGCGACCTCGCGCTGCACCATCACCAGCTCGGCGCCGGCCGCCAGCGGCAGCAGCAGGTCGGGCACGGCCATGTCGAACGACAGCGTGGTGACGGCGGCGATGCGGTCGGACGGGCCGATGCCCGATTCGCGCTGCATCCACTGCAGCAGGTGCGCCACGCCCCGGTGGTGCGCAATGACGCCCTTGGGCAGGCCGGTCGAGCCGGAGGTGTAGATCACATAGGCCGCGTCTTCGGAGCCGGGGTCGTCGCTGCTCGGCGGCAGCGCCTCGCCCGACAGCTGGCGCCAGGCGGTGTCGCGATCGATCTCGAAGACGCGCTGGTCGGCGTCGGCGCGCCAGTCGCGCGGCGCCACCGCGATGTCGGACGAGGTCAGCATCAGGCTGAGGGTGGCGTCGCTGGCGTAGTGGTCCAGCCGCGCCTGCGGAAATGAGGTGTCCATCGGCACGTAGGACGCCCCCGCCTTGAGGATGCCCAGCATCGCGACGACCATCTCCAGGCTGCGTTCGAGGCACAGCCCCACGCGCTGGCCGCGGCCCACGCCGCGCGCACGCAGCGCACGCGCCAGGCGGTTGGACAGCGCGTCGAGCTCGCCGTAGCTGCAGCTGCGCGCGCCGTCGCGCACCGCCGGGCGGTGGGGCTGCTGCGGCACGCGCGCCACGAAGCCGGCGTGCGCCAGCGGCGCGCCGCGCAGCGGCACGCGCGCCGGCTGCAGCGCCAGCAGCGCACGCGCGGCGCCGGCGGACAGCACGTCGAGCCCGCCGATGGTGTCCTCGGGCTTGTGCGCGGCCGACTGCAGCACGCACTCGAACATGTCGAGCCAGCGCTGCACGCTCACGTCGTCGAACAGGTCGGTGTTGTATTGCGCCTCGACCTGCAGGCTGCCGGCATGCGGGCGCAGATTCACGAAGAGTTCGAAGTTCTCGTAGCGCCGGGCGATGGTGTCCTGCACCACGTCGAGCGTGGTGAAGGCCTGCGCGCTGCTCGCCACGTCGGGGTCGACATTGAAGGTCACGCTCACCAGCGGCAGCCGGCTCGGGTCGCGCTCGAGCGACAGCTGGCCCAGCAGCGCGCCGTAGGTCAGGGCCTGGTGATCGAAGGCGTCGAGCACGGCGGTGCTGCATTCGTCCATCAGCGCGTCGAAGCGCATGGCGGGGTGCGCGGCGATGCGCAGCGGCAGCAGGTTCACGCAATGGCCGACCAGGCCGGGCACGTCGTGCGCGAGCTGGCCCGAGGTCGGGATGCCGACCACGATGTCTTCCTGTCCCGTGAGGCGGTGCAGTGTCGCCACGAAGCCGCTGAGCAGGCCCGTGAACAGGCTGACGCCGGCCTTGGTGCTCGCGATGCGCACGGCGCCGACCACGCGCCGGTCGAGCAGGCGCTCGGCGCGGCGCGAGTTGAAGGTGCGCGCGGCCGGGCGGGGGCGGTCCAGCGGCAGGTCGAGCACGGGCTGCGTGTTGCCGGCAAAGCGCTCCAGCCAGTAGTCGATGTGCGCCTGCATGTCGGGGCTCGCGGCCGCGACGGCTTCCTCGGCGGCGAAGTCCGCGAAGAGCGGCGCGGCCTTGAGCTTCAGCCCGATGCCGGTTTCCTCGGCATAGAGGTGGCCCAGCTGCTCGGTGATGACCGCCCACGACCAGCCGTCGCAGACCACGTGGTGCGCCGACATCACGAGCTCGTGCTCGTCATCGCCCAGGCGGTACAGCACCGCCCGGAACAGCGGCCCGTGCTCGAGCGAGAACGGCGTGCACACCGCCTCGTCATGGGCCGCGTGCAGCGCCTGCGCGAGGGCTTCGGGCGCGAGCCCGCCCAGGTCGTGGCGCACCAGCTGGTTCCCGGCCGGCGGGCTGACCAGCATGAAGGTGCCGTCCGGCGAGATGGTGGCGCGCAGCGCCTGGTGGCGTTCGAGCAGCCGGTCGGTGGCGCGCGCCAAGGCGTCGCCGTCCAGCGCGCCGCGCAGGCGCAGCACGACCGACTCGTTGTAGGCCATCGAGGCCTCGGGGCTCAGCGTGGCGCCGAGCCAGATTTCGCGCTGCGACTCGGTGGTCGCAATGATGCATTCGACGAGGCCACCGCTCGCGGTGGGCTTGAGTGCGGCGTTCATGCTGCGGCCTTTCCGTTGATGAGGAGGCGCTCGTGCGAGGCGGCGTCTTCGGGTACGTACCAGTACGGCTGGCCGTCGCTGTCGCGGGCCAGCACGCTGCCGTCCTCGACGGGCTTGCGCGCGTCGAAGCGGGTGGGGGCGGGAGCGCGGCGCGGAAGGAAGCCGGATTCCTGCATCTCGGCGACCGATTCCTTGAAGGCGTGCTGGATGAAGGCGATGTCCCCGGCGCTGTGCGCGCTGGTGAGGAAGCAGGGGAAGTTGTCCAGGATGTGGACGCCGCGGCTGCGCATCATGGCGAACAGCAGGTCCTGCAGCGGCTGGTCTTCGAGCCAGCTCACGCGCCACAGCGAGGCGAAATGGCGGATCTCGATCGGCGCGCCGACCTCCTGGCACCAGCCCGAGAGCTCCGTGGCCATGGCGGTCGTGCTGGCGGTGAGCCCGGCCTGCAGTGCGGGCCCGGCCTCCTTCAGGTGCGTGAGCGAGGCCTTGGCCGCCGCGAGCGCGAGCGGATGGCGCACGAAGGTGCCGGCGAAATAGGTCACGCCCACGCCCGGGATCGAGTCGTCGCCGTACTGCCAGGCGCCCCCGTCGAGCGCGTCCATGAACTCGCGCTTGCCGGCGATCACGCCGACCGGAAAGCCGCCGCCGATCACCTTGCCGTAGGTGGCGAGGTCGGCGCGCACGCCGAACAGTTCCTGCGCGCCGCCCAGCGCGCTGCGAAAGCCGGTGATGACCTCGTCGAAGATGAGGCAGCAGCCGTTCTTCGCGGTGACGTCGCGCACGTCGTGCAGGAACTCGCGCGGCTGGAAGTCGGGGCGGCGGCTTTGCACCGGCTCGACCAGCACGGCCGCCAGGTCCGCGGCGTTGTCGCGGATGAAGGCCAGCGCCTCGGGCGTGCCGTAGTCGAGCACGCGGATGTCGCCGAACATGCCGCTCATCACGCCCGGCGCGGCCGACAGGCCCTTGCCGCCCTTGCCCGCGCGCACCAGCACTTCGTCGAAGGTGCCGTGGTAGGAGCCGGTGAAGGCCACCACCGTGCTGCGCCCGGTGACGGTGCGCGCGATGCGCAGCGCCGCCATCACGGCCTCGGAGCCGGTGTTGCACAGGCCGGCGCGCTCGCTGCCCGTGAGTTCGCAGATGAGGCGCGTCACGTCGGCCGCGAGCGGATGCTGCGGCCCGATCTCGTAGCCCGCGTCGAGCTGGGCCCGCACGGCGTCCTGCACGAAATCGGGTTGCCAGCCGAACAGGTTCAGCCCGAAGCCGTTGAGCGCGTCGACGTACTCGTTGCCGTCGAGGTCCCACAGCCTGGAACCCTTGGAGCGCTCGATCACGATCTGGTAGGTGATCTCCTTGGTCAGCGGACGGAAGCCGTTGACCACGCGCGGGTCCGCCATGTGGGCGCGGTTGTCTTCGGTGAAGCGCTTGCTCTTTGGCGTGCGCTCGACATAGCGCCGCACGAAGGTCGCCAGCCGCGCCTTCTGCCGCGCGCTGGGTTCGGCGGTGCGCTGGGTGTGGATGCGGGCGATGGCGCCGAAGGCCTTGTTGACGTCGTAGCGAAGCGGCGCTTCGGCGGGCGGCTGTGGCTGCGCGGCGGGCACGGCCTCGGCCGCGACGGGCATCGCCGCCACCGCCACCGGCGCGGCCGCGCCGGACAGGAGTGCGAGCTGCTGGCGCATCAGCTCCATCTGCTGCGCGATCACCTGGTTCAGCAGGCCGGTGGGCTGCGCAAGCCCTTGCGGTGGCGTTGGCATCGACACCTGCACGGCGGAGGCCGCAGGCATGGCGGGCGTGGGGGACGCGGCCACCGGCTCGGCCTCGGGCGGCAGGCTCTGCAGCAGGTACGCGGCCAGCGCGTCGAAGCTGCGGTAGTTCTCCATCAGCTGCCGGAAGCTCAGCTCGACCTTGAAGCGCTTCTTGATCTGCGTGGCGGCCTGGGTCAACGTGAGCGAGTCCATCCCGATCTCGCCGAACGGGGCGTGGCCCTCGGCCTGGGCCATGTCGATGCCCGAGATGTCTTCGAACAGGGCCCGCAATCGGCTGTCGACCGACGCCGCGCGCGACGCCTCGGGCGGCGGGGAAGAAGGCGGAGGAAGGTCAGGCGAGGGCGCTGCAGCGGTCACGATCGGCTCCAATGAAACAGGCAGGACGGGCGCAAGGGCGGGCGACACCGGCGCGGCGGGCGCGATGTCGACCCACAGGCGCTTGCGTTCGAACGGGTAGGTGGGCAGGCACACGCGCCGGGCGCCGGCGCGCGGTGCCAGCAGGGCGAGGTCGACTTCGGCGCCGCAGGTCCACAGGCGCGCGGCGGCCAGGCGCAGGGTCCGGGTCTCGTCGGCCGGCTCGCCGTGCAGCAGCGACACCGCCACCGCGCCGGCCTTCGATGCCGGGGCCAGGCCTGGCAGGCGGTGCTGGCGTACCAGCGCGGCCAGCGTGTTGCGGGGACCGACCTCCACGAACACCGGATGGGTGGCGTCGTCCGCCGCGCTTTGCAGGGCGGGCGAGAAGCGCACGGTGCCGCGCAGGTGCTGCGCCCAGTAGGCCGGGCTCGTGGCCTGTGCGTCTTCGAGCAGGCGGCCGGTGAACGTGGAGTAGAGGGGGATCTGCGGCGCGTGCAGCGCCACTTGGCTCACGAGCGCCTCGAAGGGCGCCACCGCGGCGTCCATCATGGCGGAGTGAAAGGCGTGCGAGGTCTGCAGCAGCCGGCAGGCGACGCCCTCGGCTTCGAGCGCGGCCTGGAGTTCGGCGATGGCCTCGGTGGGGCCGGCGGCCACGCAGGCGCCGGGGGCGTTCTCCGCGGCGAGCGAGACCTGGGGCGAGGACGCGAGCCGCGAGGCCAATGCGTCCGCGCCCAGGCGCACCGACAGCATCGTCCCCGCGGGCTGGGCCTGCATGAGCGCGCCGCGGCGGGCAATGAGCCGGGCCGCATCTTCCAGGCGCATCACGCCGGCGATCACGGCCGCGACGAATTCGCCGACGCTGTGGCCGATCAGCGCGTGCGGGCGCAGGCCCAGCGACAGCAGCCGCCGCGCAAGCGCGTACTCGAGCGTGAAGAGCGCGGGCTGCGTGACGGCTGTCGGCGCGAGCGCCTGCGGGTCGTCTGCGAACAGGCGCTCGCGCAGATCGAAGTCCAGCGCGCCCTCGAAGGCGCGCACGCAGTTGTCGAATGCGGCCGCGAACACCGGGTCGCCTGCATGCAGCGCGCGGCCCATGCCCGGGTACTGCGCGCCCTGGCCCGGGAACATGAGCACGGGCTGCGGCGCGCGCTCGGCGATCCGGTCGCTCACGCGCCACGCCGTGTTCTCCGAGCGCAAGGCCTCGATGGCCTGCGCCGCATCGCCGGCCACCACGGCGCGGCGGAAGGCATGGGCCTTGCGGCCGACGCACAGGGTGAATGCCGCGTCGCCCAGGCAGAGTTCGGGCTGTTCCTCCAGGTGCGTTGCCAGCTGCTGCGTCGCGACCGCCAGCGCGGCCTCCGAGCGGGCCGACAGCGCCAGCACATGGACGCCCGGCTGCGTGGTGCGTGCCTGCCGCGCCGGCGCTTCCTCGAGCACGACGTGCGCGTTGGTGCCCCCGACACCGAAGGAGCTGACCCCCGCGCGGCGCGGCAGGTCGGCCCGCGGCCACGGCTGCAGCTGGTTGCTGACGTGGAACGGCGTGCGCGCGAAGTCGATCGCCGGGTTCGGCGCCGTGAAGTGCGCGGTGGGCGGAATCAGCTCGTGGTGCAGCGACAGCGCCGTCTTGATGAGGCCGGCGGCGCCCGCGGCCGTGACCATGTGGCCCACGTTGCTCTTGAGCGAACCCAGCGTGCAGTAGCCCCGCGCGTCGGTGTGTTCGGCGTACGCGACGGCCAGCGCTTCGACCTCCACCGGGTCGCCCATCGGCGTGGCGGTGCCGTGCGCTTCCACGTAGGAAATGCTGCGCGCGTCCACGTCCGCCGCGGCCAGCGCGGCGCGGATCACGGCCGCCTGGCCGTCCACGCTGGGCGCGGTGAAGCTGGCCTTGGCGCCGCCGTCGTTGTTGACGCAGGCACTGCGCAGCACGGCATAGACGGTGTCGCCGTCGGCTTGCGCATCGGACAGCCGCTTGAGCAGCACCACGGCGGCGCCGTCGCTGAACACGGTGCCCTTGGCCTGCGCGTCGAAGCTGCGCGTGTGGCCGTCGGGCGAGAGCATCGAGCCCTCGTTGTAGAGGTAGCCGCTGCGCGGCGGGCAGGTGACCGAGGCGCCGCCCGCCAGCGCCATGTAGCACTGGCCCGTGCGCAGCGCATGGAAGGCCTGGGCCACCGCGACCAGCGAGGTCGAGCACGCGGTGTTGACGCTCACCGCCGGCCCGCGCAGGTTGAGCCGGTTGGCCACGCGGGTGGTGATGTAGTCCTTCTCGTTGGCCAGCATCACCTGGAACTCGCCGACGGCCTCCACGAGGTCGGGGCGCGAGGCGACGTGGCGCTGGAAGTAGGTGGCGTTGTACGTGCCCGCGTACACGCCCACCGGGCCCGGCGCTTCGTCGGGCACGTAGCCCGCGCGCTCCAGGCACTCCCAGCAGATCTCGAGGAACACGCGGTGCTGCGGGTCCATGAGCGCGGCTTCCTTCGGGCCGATGCCGAAGAAGGCGGCATCGAAGCCTTCGATGCCGTCGATCACGCCGCGCGCCCGCACGTAGGCCGGGTCGCGGCGCAGCGACTCGCTGACGCCGGCGTCCAGGCTGGCGTCGTCGAAGAAGCTGATGGTGTCGCGCCCGGCGACGAGGTTGTCCCAGAACTGCTCCACATCGCCCGCGCCGGGGAAGCGACCGGCGGTGGCGATGAGAGCGATGGGCTCGGGGACGCGGGCGGCGTCCTCGCGCACGGGCACGGGTTGCGGCGCCTGCGGCGCCTCGCCAGCGGACTGCAGTTGCGCCGCGATGGCGCCCGGCGTCGGGTGGCGGAAGAAGAGGTTGGTCGACAGCGGCGGCGCGCCTTCGCGCTGCAGGTCCGTCAGCACCTGCAGCACCAGCAGCGAGCTGCCGCCCAGGTCGAAGAAGTTGTCGTGGCGCCCGGCCTTGTCGATGCCCAGCGCGCGCGCGAAGGCGTCGCACACCTGCTGCTCGAGCGCGTCGCGCGCCGCCTCGAAAGGCTGCGCGAGTTCGGGGCGCTCGGCGGCTGGCTCGGGCAGGGCGTTGCGGTCGAGCTTGCCGTTGGGCGTGACGGGGAGTTGCGCGAGCCACACCTGCGCCGACGGAAGCATCACCGCGGGCAGGCGGGCCGCCAGGTGCGCGCGCAGCGTGTCCCACGCCAGCTTCTGCGTGCGGGCGACCAGGTAGGCGACCAGGCGCAGCTGGCCGTCGCGACCGGGCCGCGCGACCACCGCGCAGGACTGCACCGCGGGGTGCGCGAGGATCGCCGCCTCGACCTCGCCGGTCTCGATGCGGTGGCCGTGGATCTTGACCTGGCCGTCGATGCGGCCGATGAATTCGAGGGTGCCGTCGGGCAGCCAGCGGGCGAGGTCGCCGGTGCGGTAGAGCCGGTCGCCGGGCGCGCTAAAGGGGTCGGGCACGAAGCGCGCGGCCGTGAGTTCGGGCTGGCCCAAATAGCCGCGCGCCAGGCCGTGTCCGCCGATGCACAGCTCGCCCACGAGTCCGCTGGGCAGCAGCTCGAGCGTCGGGCTCAGCACGCGCAGCACGGTGTCCTTGATCGGGCGTCCGAGCGGCACCGAGCGCGGGCCCGCTGCGATCGCGGCGCGCTCGATGCGATGGGTGGCCGCGAAGGTCGTGCACTCGGTCGGCCCGTAGCCGTTGCTGATCGTGAGCCCGGGGAGTGCGTCGAGCGCCCGCCGCACATGGGGTACCGACAGCGCCTCGCCGCCGGTGAACAGGTGCGCCAGGCCCGCGAGGTGCTGCGGATCGCCGTCGACCACGGCGTTGAAGAGCGAGGCCGTGAGCCAGGCGGTGTGGACCTCGTGGCGGGCGATGGTGCGTGCGAGGCCCGCACCGGTGGGTATCCGTTCGCCGTGGATCACGCAGCGCCCGCCGTTGAGCAAGGGCCCCCAGACCTCGAGCGTCGAGGCGTCGAAGGCGAGCGGCGCCGCATGCAGCATCGCGCGCCCGGGTGCGAGTTCGATGTAGTCGACATCGACCACCAGCCGCAGGATGGCGCGATGGCCGATCTCGATGCCCTTGGGTACGCCGGTCGAGCCCGAGGTGTACATGAGGTACGCCAGCGATTCGCCGTCGATGGCCGGCGGTGTCCACGGCGCGGGGGCCGCGCCGTCTTCGGGCACGTCGATCCGCACGGCGGTGCAGTGGGCCGGCACGAGCGAGGCCAGTGCCTCGGTCGTCACGACCCGGGTCACGCCGGCCTGGTCGAACATCGTGGCGACGCGTTCGGGCGGGAAGTCGGTCGGTACCGGCACATAGGCCGCGCCCGCCTTGAGGATGCCGAGCATGGCGACGATGGCGGCCATCGAGCGCTCGAACACCATCCCGACGGGGGCGCCTGCCTGCACGCCCGCGCGCTGCAGGCGCTGTGCGAGCCGGTCGCTGCGCGCGTCGAGCTCGGCGTAGGTCATCGTTTCGTCGCCTTCCACCAGCGCCACCGCGTCGGGCGTGGCGGCGGCCCGGCGGCCGAACACGGCGGGCACGGTGAGCGACAGGTCGGGCGCGGCGGGCGGCGTGGCCCAGGCGGCGAGCTGGTCGCGGCGGTCGGCGTCGGGCAGGGCGCGGATGTTGTGGAGCGCCGCACCGGGATGCACCAGCAGATCGGCGGCGGTGTCGGCGATGGCTGCGAGCAGGCGGCTGGCGCAGGGCGCGTCCATCAGGCTCGCGTCGACGTCCAGATGCAGGCTGGTGGGGAGTTCTGTCCGGGCTTCGAGCCGCAGGGGGGGCTGGGTGTCGGCGGTGTGCGGCGTGGCCCGCCGGTCGAGGTCGAGCTGGGTCAGCCACGCGCTCGCGGTGCCGGGCAGCGACGTCGGCATGCCGTGAGACCCCGGCAGGGCCGCGCCCAGCCAGCGCGATTGCAGCAGCAGCCAGGCACCCACGAAGAGCGTGTCCGGCAGGTACCCCGTGGTGCCCAGCGAGGCGAGCCAGCGCTGCGCGAACCCGGCTTCGAGGACCAGCGAGACGCCGAGCCGTTCGCCTGCCGCCGTGCGCGCGGGCGGCGACACGAACAGATCGCCCAGCGCGGCCTGCGAAGCCACGGCGGCCTCCGGCGACGAAGCAATGTGGGTTTCCATGCAATTACCCGGCTGCAGACTGTGAATGGAAAATTCAATTGAAGGAATCGAATTGATTTCAATTGAATTTGGTTCTTGGTTTGTCGCGATCCTATGAACTTGGCGAGCCTTCTGTTGGGCTCTTTTCTCCATGTTTACATTTGGATATAAATATTTCCGAATCGAACTACCTAAGCCATGACATTTGAGGTACCAAGGCCATTTGTAGTGGGCGTTTTGTCACCCCTGTAGGAAGCCATGATGGAACGTCGATTCAAAAAAATGGCCATTCTTCTTCGCTATGTCTGCAGACCTGCGAGTCTGAGTTTCGGCATCAATTCGATGAAAATTTCTAAAATCAGACAATTTTTGACGATTGACAAGAAACTTTTCGCGAATTGAGACAGTTGGAAGGAATCGGCATTCGAGCGTTGAGCACTCAGAATGGGGTAGATATTTTTCTTCTGTGGAATGGTTTTTAGTCTTTTGGTTAACTTGAGGGTGGATTTGAAAATTCTCAAAAGGCCTAAAAGATCTAATGAAAAATGTTACTTGTCATCTAATTTCTGGTGTCTGCGCTGCAATTTTTTCGTGATTCTCGGCGATCATTGAAATTCAAATGGTGCCCATTGTTTTAATGAAATAAAGAGCAATGGGGGTCGAGGTACTTTCCCCTCTGTCAGCGCACGGAGCGCGGGGATGCATTGCGACAATCGCCGGCGAATTTCGGAAAGGCGGTCGCGCCATGGGTACCGGCATTGATCCCGGCTGATTTCTGTCGCGCCGGCCGGAAGGCCCGAACCGGGTCCGGGCATCGACGCAGCGGGCCCGTCATTTCGTCCGCAATTCACCGTCGGACCGCGGCGCGAATGCTTTGCGGGCACGGGTTTTTCAGGCCGGACGGACGGCGTTTTTCTCGACGCGACCGGCGGATCGTGGGGGCCGCGCCAGGTACCCGGTCCCAGGCAGGCGCTTTGTCACGCTCGCATGCACGCCGGGCAGGGCGCATGGCTCCCTCACCAAAGGGCGCTTCGCTCATGTGCGAAGGCGCGGCGATGCCTAGACTGGCCCTGCCATGCATCGTCCACTGTGATCCTCCCTGTGTGGTGTGGGAGGGGCGAGGACACAGCAGCGTGCGTGGCCCTGTTGCTGGAACGCCTGGGCGAGGGCCTGTTGTCGGTGCGCACCGACGACGCCTTCCGCCACGGGCCGCTTGCAGGCGCGTGAGAACGCGCTAGAACGACGAGATGGAACGAAGGAGTGCAGCCATGGCCACCCAACCCGATCTTCCGTCTCCGATCACGCCCGACCTGCCGGTCGAGCCCGACGAAGGGCCGGAGCACGCGCCCGACGAGCCCACCGACCCCGAGCCGCCGCCGAGCGCGAGGTAGGCCGAACGCCCGTCGCGCCGCGCTAAGCTCGCGCGATGGATGAAATCGATTGCGCCGTCATCGGTGCCGGCGTGGTGGGTCTGGCCGTGGCGCGCGCATTGGCGCTCGCGGGCCGGGAGGTGCTGGTGCTGGAGTCCGAAGGGGCCATCGGCACGGGAACGAGTTCGCGCAACAGCGAGGTGATCCACGCGGGCATCTATTACCCGCAGGGCTCGCTGAAGGCGACGCTGTGCGTGGAAGGACGCGACGCGCTCTACAGCTACGCGCAGGCGCGCGGCGTGCCGCACAACCGCTGCGGGAAGCTCATCGTGGCGACCTCGGCCGAACAGGTGGGCCAGCTCGAGGTGATTCGCGCCAAGGCCGCGGCCAACGGCGTGGACGACCTGGTGCTGCTCACCGCGCAGCAAGCCAACGCGATGGAGCCGCAGCTGCATTGCGTGGCGGCGCTGCATTCGCCGAGCACGGGCATCGTCGACAGCCACGCGCTGATGCTGGGCCTGCTCGGCGACCTCGAGAACGCGGGCGGCATGCTGGCGCTCAAGTCGCCCATCGAACGCGCCGAATGCGTGGACGGGGCGGTCGTGTTGATCGCCGCCGACGGCACGGCCCTGCGTTGCCGCACCGTGGTCAATGCCGCGGGGCTGGGCGCGCCGGCGCTGGCGCGCCGCTTCGAAGGTATGCCGTCGTCGGTGGTGCCGCGCGAGTACTTCGCCAAGGGCAGCTACTTCACGCTCGCGGGCCGCGCGCCTTTCGGCCGGCTCATCTATCCCGTGCCGGAGCCGGGCGGGCTCGGGGTGCACCTGACGCTCGACCTCGGCGGACAGGCCAAGTTCGGGCCCGACGTGCAGTGGGTCGAGGCCGCGGACGACCTCGTGGTCGATCCCGCACGCGGCGAGCGCTTCTATGACGAGGTGCGCAGGTACTGGCCGGCGTTGCCCGACGGGGCGTTGATCCCGGGCTATGCGGGCATGCGCCCGAAGATATCGGGGCCGGCTGAGCCCGCGGCCGATTTCGTGATCGCGGGGCCCGCCTCGCATGGGGTGCCGGGGCTGGTCCATCTCTTCGGCATCGAGTCGCCCGGACTCACCAGTTGCCTGGCCATCGGACGGCACGTTGCAGGCCTGCTCGCAGAGGCCTGATGCATGCACTCGGGCACAACTGAGCACATCTGTCGCGCATGAGGGGCTTTCGAGCCTGTAACATGACAGCACGCCATATGCTGGCGTGAAGCCGCCGGCGCGGTGCCGGTGTCATCACGGAGGAAAGATTCCAATGAGTGCATCCAACAATCTTGAAGCAGCAGCCGAAGACATCGCAAGCGACGTGCGCGGCGTGCTGGCCAG
>Ga0105243_10000485_pt1 | contig 40540 bp, 28 predicted proteins | sample KBSM34metaG_FD_81525 | JGI IMG/M metagenome (GOLD analysis project Ga0105243, IMG submission 81525) | Miscanthus rhizosphere microbial communities from Kellogg Biological Station, Michigan, USA - KBS M3-4 metaG | ecosystem: Host-associated > Plants > Roots > Rhizosphere > Soil | place... | reverse complement strand
TCATATCAATTTTGGAGATCTGGTTCCGGAATCGAGTAAATCTACCATGAACTCTTTTCAGAAATTTACGTCTGCTTACCCTAAAATAGTAATGCTCATTACCATACCTATCACTTCTTTTTTCAGTTATATCTGGTTTCGGAAGGCCTCTTTTAACTATTCTGAACATCTTGTTCTCAATTGTTATAAAATGGCCGCTGAAATGATTGCAGGCATGGTATTTACTTTAATTACTTTATTTTTTGATAACAGCAAGACTCTTACTTATCTGTATTTGTTAGCGACTTATCTTGTCAGCCTAACTTATGGAACCTGGTTTTATTTCCAATTCTTTTCTCAATCGGGATATTCCAGAGTATCCGTACTTTTCAGGAGTCTTATGATTCCCTTTACTTTTATGCTCTTTGTAATGGTTATTGGATATTTATCGGGGGCTATTGCTGCGGCATTACATTAAACTATAAAATCATATTATAGAAAAAGGGCTTCCAAATTGGAAGCCCTTAACACCATATCACATATAATAAAAACTTTATTATTCAAATTAAAACTCATTAATCATGACGTAAAAATGTCCCGAGTACAAACTATTTGCATTTCCGGAAATATTGGTAAGATTAATGGTAACACTGGAAGTTGAGGTCATTCTCGGATTTGAAATTGAAAATGATGAATTTCCGGCAAAGTCTCCTGCTGGAGATACCACTACAACTGCTCTTGTAGAAGCAGGCTGAAAACCTGCAGGAACCGGTATTTCCAATGTTACAGATTTCCCCGGAGGCAGATTATTGATTGACACTCCCGGCCATGATTCAAAATTCATCTGATTTTTCTGTATACTTCCCTTTTCTCCCAGCTTAAACTGTCCGTTTACATCCAGCTTAGCAGAAGTGTTCGGAGCAACAGTGCCAATCCCTACATTCGCATTATTATTTCCCAAAACAATGGCATTGGCCTGTGAAGTGGTTGCTCCATATCCTACAGCCGTTGAATATTGTCCCAGAGCATTAGCTCCAGAGCCCACAGCCGTGGAATTTTCACTATTGGTAACCGCATTATACCCTAGAGCGGTTTCACTATTGGTGTTTGTTTTTGCATTATACCCTACTGCCAATGACTGAAAACCTCCTGCAGAGGAGTTGTTTCCAATAGCTGTAGATTCATTTTTACTGGTTTGGGCATTGTGTCCGATTGCTGTAGACTTAAATGCACCTGCTGATGATTTATTTCCTATGGCCAGCCCCTCATTTGCTGAAACTGAAGCAGCACTTCCAATGGATACTCCCTGGAATGCCGAACTTGAACTTCCGATAGCAATTCCGTTTTGGCCGGCATTGGCTCCCTGTCCAAAACTAACAGAATTATCAACCCCAAGTCTACCGGCAGTTAATGAATTAACTTTAAATATCAAATCATCCATGGTCTTTGTTCCCAAGAATAAATTGGTATTGGCTCCGCCATAGTTTCCCACATTGGTACCGGTAGTATTCCAGCCGCTTCCATCATCTTTAACCATACTTCCAGATGCCGTCGTTGAAATTTTGTTCCATTTGGAAGCATACCAATAATAAAATCCGGATTCCGGTAAACCTGCTTTCCCGTTATTCCATACTATAAGTCCGTCAGCAGGAGACTGTATAGTAGTTTGGTCTGCTATAGATTCAAGACTAATACTTGGCAGCAGTACTCCTTTATCTTTTGAATTGATTTGCAGCATTGCAGAACGGTCAGGATCAGGCGTACCTATCCCTACTTGTGCGAATGTAAAACCAGCAAATAATAAAAAAAGAAGACTGAGTTGAAATTTAGAATTTTCCTGCATTACCATGTTTTTTTTGGAGGCGCAAAGATACAAATATTTTAATAAATCAACAATTTTATTAAAAATAACATAATTAAACACACACTAAAGTGATTAAATTAAACTTTACTCACACTTGAATGAAAATTATTTATATATCAACACTTTAAACAAAAACCATTGATAACCCTAAACAATAACTCTACTATAAATATACCAAAACCTACTTAAAGTATTCTTAAAAATAACCTTATAAAAATGATTTAACCAAAATTACTCACAATCTAATGAAACAACTTTCAATATGATCATTGACCATTCCCGTGGCCTGCATATGAGCATATACAACGGTAGATCCCATAAATTTGAATCCTCTTTTCTTCAGATCCTTAGATATACGGTCTGAAATTTCGGTTGTTGCAGGAACATCCGACAAAGTCTTAGGTTGATGATCTATAGGTTTTCCATCTACAAAATTCCATATATATTGAGAAAAGCTTCCGAATTCTTTTTGTACCTCCATAAACTTCTGAGCGTTGGTTACAGCAGCCAGTATCTTCAGCCTGTTTCTGATAATTCCGGAATCATTCATTAATTCTTCTATTTTATGATCAGAATATAAAGCCATCTTTTGATAATCAAAATGATCAAATGCCTTTCTGAAATTCTCTCTCTTGCTGAGAATAGTATACCAGCTAAGTCCTGCCTGAAAGCTTTCAAGAATCAAAAATTCGAAAATAGTCTTATCATCATATACAGGCCTTCCCCATTCCTGATCATGATATGCCCTATACAGATCATCTTTTTCGCACCATCCACAACGAATTTTTTCCATAGATTAAAAATTTATAGGTTAAAGTTAATACCCATTTTAGAAAAAATAAAAAAAGATTATGAAAAATTTAACAATATCACATCTTTTTAGGAATGGTTATTGTTTATTTACTAACACACAATTCAAATTACAAAATATAATATTATGAACAATTCAGAGTATAACAAAGCGGAAAATGCAGTGAATAATGTAGAGAACTCTTTACAAAATGCAACAGATCAGGCCAAGTGGAAAATCAATGAATTGGCAGACAGAGCCAAAGATTATATTAATGAGAAAAGGGGTAACGATCAGGAAGCTAATCAAGAAGATTGGTTAGACAGGGTAAAAGCTAATGTTTCAGATGCCTGGGAAGATATAAAAGATAAAGCGGATGAGGCATGGGAAAAAACCAAAGATGCGGCAGAGGATGTAAAAGCAGAATGGAATAAGAAAACCAACTAATAATTTCAGTCATATAAATATTTTCAATAAAATGGAGTCTTAAATCGATAAGGCTCCATTTTTATTATGTCATAACCACAATTATTGCTACATTTGTATTTCAATAAACATTAAAAAATTATGTCATACGGTTTACTTAAAGGCAAAAAGGGGATTATTTTTGGAGCCCTTAATGAACAATCTATCGCATGGAAAGTTGCTGAAAGATGTCATGAAGAAGGTGCGGAATTCATCTTATCTAACGCTCCTATCGCTTTGAGAATGGGAGAGCTTAATGGGTTAGCAGAAAAAACAGGTTCTGAAGTGATAGCTGCAGATGCTACTTCTATAGAAGACCTTGAAAAGCTTTTTGATGCTGCGACAGCAAAATTCGGGAAAATAGATTTTATCCTTCACTCTATAGGCATGTCCGTAAATGTAAGAAAAGGAAAACATTATACTGAAATGAATTATGACTGGTTAGAAAAAGGTTGGGATATTTCAGCTGTTTCTTTCCATAAAGTAATGCGTGTAGCTTGGGAGAAAGACTGTATGAATGAGTGGGGAAGTATTTTGGCCCTTACTTATATTGCAGCTCAGAGAACTTTCCCTGATTACAATGATATGTCTGATAACAAAGCTTATCTTGAAAGTATTGCAAGAACTTTCGGTAATTACTGGGGAGCGAGAAAAGTACGTGTAAACACAGTTTCTCAGTCACCTACCCCTACTACGGCAGGTAGTGGCGTAAAAGGTTTCGGAGGTTTCCTTGGATATGCTGAAGATATGTCTCCACTAGGAAATGCTACAGCTCTTGACTGTGCTAACTATTGTGTAACTTTATTCTCTGACCTTACTCAAAAAGTAACTATGCAGAACCTTTTCCATGATGGTGGTTTCAGCAGCTCAGGGGTTACTCAGAAAGTAATCAGCAAGTATGATGTTGAATAATTAAGAATATTATTTTCACTTATAAAATAAGAATCGGCGGCCTCTTTGAGGCCGCCGATTCCGTTAAAAATAATATTAATATGAAGTTATAAAATTACAGTCTGTATAGAATGGGCAGGTGCATTCAGTTTGGCAGCCATTCCTTCTATCCACAGATTTGTGTCGATATCATTGTCTGAATCATTCATAATTACGGTTACCAGTTGTCCGTTTTGATTCATGAAAGCAGTAGACGTAAGGGCAGCTCTGTTAGAAGAACTTCCGATTCTCTGGGCATTCGGTTTAATAAATTTTGATACATGTCCTACGTAGTAATATTCATAGGTATAATGTACTTCTCCGGTTTTGGTATCTGCAATAATTGGGGCAAAGCAGAAATTTCCTTTATGATTAGGGCCTCCGGTTTCATCCAGCAGGATATTCCAGTCTGTCCATAATGCATTTCCTTTGTTGAAGTCGTTAAGCATATTTTTCCCGTACAGCTCACCTAAGCTTACATCATAGATCTGATCCATTTTGAACTGTTCTTTACAGCCTTCGGTAAACGCCAGAAATTTATCTGGAAAAGCTCTGTGGGTTTCTGCTAAATTATCAAAAAGCTGGGTTTTATTATTCCATGTTTCATACCAGTGATATCCAATTCCATGAGCATATTTTGAAGTTTCAGGATCACTCAGGGTGGTGGTTGCTCTTTGATAGATCAGGTCTCTGTTATGATCCCAGATCATTACTTTTTTATCTTTATATCCATTTTTCCAAAGGGTAGGTCCCAGATTGTTTTTCAGAAATTCACCTTCCTCTTCTGCTGTATAGATACATGATTCCCAGCTTTGTGTTGCCATAGGCTCATTCTGAACGGTTAATCCCCACACATTAATACCTCTTTTCTCATATTCTTTGATGAATTGGATATAATAATCTGCCCAGGTTTGATAATACTGATTTTCCAGTCTTCCGCCTTTGTATAAACTCTTATTAGACTTCATCCAGGCAGGTGGGCTCCAGGGAGAAAAATAAAAGGTAAAGTTATTGCCTATCGCATTTCTAGCTTCTTTAATCATAGGAATCTTATACTTTTCGTCATGGGCAATATTGAAAGACTTCAGAGAAGTATCATTATCTGCCACATAGGTATAAGAGTCGCTGGAAAAATCACAGGAGTTCATATTGGTACGTACCACGGTATATCCCAATCCATCTTTACCAAAATAAGCGTCTAAAATTTCTTTCTGCTTATTTTTAGGCATTTTGTAAAAAGTTTCAGCCGAAGCATCAGTGATCGCCCCTCCTATTCCTATTAATTTTTGATATTTAAAACTGGGAGCCACAAAAATACAGGCTTCCGTTTCCTTAGGCTGTCCGAATTTTTCAAACTTTACAGATCCTTTATCGGTCATTTTTTCATTAACCTTAGAATTGGTAAGAATTACTTTAGCTGTTTTTCCTTCATTTTTCTTCCAATAGTTTTGCGCATTGGCATTGAAAACAACACCTACAACAAAACAGCTTACAATTAGTTTTCTCATATTTTTTTCTGTTTTTGGACTTATCGTCCTCATTTTCGCTATTTATTTTGATAGACTCTTACATAGTCTATGTAATACTTCTGTGGAAAAACAAGATCATCAATCCCCTCTTTTCCACCCCACATTCCTCCTACTGCTAGATTTAAAATAATGAAGTAAGGCTGGTCAAACGGCCATGCTCCATAATTTTTTTCTTTATTTTCGTAGGTGAAAAATTTGCGTTCATCTATATAAACGTCTATTTTTTCCGGTGTCCAGTCTGCTTTATAGACATGGAACGTTTCACTTACATCCTTTACAAACAGGGTATCTGTTTTCTGTGTTCCCTGAATATGGTTGTATTTTTTAGTGTGAACAGAAGCATGTACATACCCCTGATTAAAACCCACGTGCTCCATGATATCCAGTTCACCATCATCCGGCCATTTTTTCATATTTTCGCTCATCATCCAGATTGCCGGCCATGTTCCACGGCCCTTGGGAAGTTTTGCTCTGACTTCTATTGTTCCATACTGAAAAGCAAATTTTCCTTTGGTTAAAAGTCTTGCAGAAGTATATTTATTGTTTTCCCAATTTTCTTTTTTAGCTTCAATGATAAGATTTCCTTTTTCCATTCTGACATTCTCAAGCCTGTTTTTAGTATAAAACTGAGCTTCCTCATTTCCAAAACCGCCCCCTCCGGTATCATAATTCCATTTTAATGAATCCGGAAGTCCTTTACCATTAAATTCATCATTCCATATAAGGGTTCTGCCAGAATCCGGTCTGTTTGAGGCACAATTGACAACAGAAAGGAAAAAAGCTCCTACTGTACATATTTTGATGATACTTTTAGCTTTGAGGTTCATATGGATTAGGTTTGTTTCGGCTAAAGCCATTTTCTGACATTTTACTAAGCGGGCTAAAACCCGTTCTTATCGAATTGAGCTTATTTCACCCAATTAATTCTTTTTGTCTGAACATTTTGAGAATGGGTTCCGATCATTATATCAAATTCCCCACTTTCCCAGTCAAAGTTCAGATCCTCATCAAAAAATTTCAGTTCTTCAGGTGTCAGCTTAAAATCTACTTTTTTGCTTTCTCCTTTTTTGATGAATATTTTCTGAAAGCCTTTCAGTTCCTTCACAGGTCTCACTACTTTTCCGAAAAGATCCCTGATATAAAGCTGTACCACTTCTTCACCGTCATATTTTCCTGTATTGGAAACGGTAACACTGATGTTCAGTGTCTGATTTCCGGTAAGGTTTACTGCGCTTAAAATCATATCAGAGTATTTAAAATCTGTATAGCTCAGGCCATATCCAAACGGATATTTCGGATCATTATCAAGGTCTATATAGGCGGAAACATAGTTTCTGTCTGTATTATTTTTTGCAGGTCTTCCCGTATTAAAATGATTATAGTACACAGGGATCTGCCCTTCTGTTCTCGGAAAGCTCATCGGAAGTTTTCCTCCAGGATTTACGGTACCAAACAGAACATCTGCAATAGAGTTTCCTGCTTCCGTTCCGAGCCACCATGTGTACATAATCGCAGGAATATTGTCTGATGCCCAGTTGAAAATCAGAGGCCTTCCGGCATTAACCATCAAAATAATAGGTTTTCCCGTTTTGGCAATTTCTTTCAATAAATCTTCCTGAACGCCTGTAAACCCGATATTGCTTCTGCTTTTTGCTTCGCCGCTCATCGCATGGCCTTCCCCCAATGTCATAATGACAACATCAGCTTTTTTTGCAGTCTCTACTGCTTCCGAAAACTGACTTTTATCCTGATCATCCACATTACAGCCCTTTGCATACATTAAAGTGGAGTTTTTATCGAGTTGATTTTTAATTCCATCAAATTGTGAAACGATTCTTTGGTTATCATCTTTAAAAGCAATAGACCAAAATCCGTGATTGGCTACAGTTTCTTTAGCGAAAGGACCAATCAAAGCAACCGTTTTTACCGTTTTTGAAAGCGGAAGAATATTCCCCTGATTTTTAAGAAGAACAATACTTTTGGAACCAAATTCTCTTCCGAATTTTCTATTCTCCTGATTGTCGGTTTGTTCTTTCTGCCTTTTTTCATTGCTGAATCGGTAAGGATCATCGAAAAGCCCCATTTCAAATTTTTTGGTTAAAATTCTCCCTGTCGCATCATCTACCAGTTTAGCATCTACTTTTCCTTCTTTAACCAGTTTTGGAAGTTGTGCCATGTATACACGGCTTTCCATATCCATATCACTTCCTCCCTGTATAGCTTTTTCTGCGGCTTCGTTAGCATCTCTGGCATAGCCGTGAGGAATCATTTCCCCAATGCTTCCCCAATCTGAAACTACAAAACCTTTATAATTCCATTTTCCCTTTAAAAGGTCTCTCTGTATGTATTGGTTGGCTGTAGCCGGAATTCCGTTAATGTCATTAAAGGAATTCATAAAAGTAGCTACTCCCGCTTCTGCAGCAGCTTTGAATGGTGGAAGATAGGTTTCATTCAGCTGTCTGAGACTCATATCTACAGAATTATAATCTCTCCCACCTACAGCCGCTCCGTATGCTGCAAAATGTTTTGCACAGGCCATTACGGCATCAAGACTTCCCAAACCTCTGCCCTGAAATCCTTTAATCCTTGCTAATCCTATTTTTGTTCCCAGGTAAGTATCTTCACCAGAACCTTCCATTACCCTTCCCCATCTCGGATCTCTGGCGATATCCACCATTGGCGCAAACGTCCAGTGAATACCATAAGCAGCCGCTTCCGTAGCTGCAATTCTTTCTGATTTTTCTATCATTCCCAGATCCCAGCTTGCCGCCTGTCCCAGATTCACAGGAAAAGTAGTACGGTATCCATGGATAACGTCCTGCCCGAATAGCAAAGGAATTTTCAGTCTCGACTGCATTGCCAGTTTCTGAAATGCCCGGGTTTCTTCCGATCCTGCTACATTCAGCATGGAACCGACTTTACCTTTTTTAATTTCCTCTAAAACAGCTGCAGAATTAGACTGCTGAGGTCCTGTAGCATATTCGAAACCACTATACTGAACCATCTGTCCTACTTTTTCTTCAAGGGTCATTTTAGCCAGCAGCTCTGCTACTTTCTGATCAATTGTTTTCTGTCCGTAAGTGCTCATTCCCAATGTGGAAAATGCCAGTAAGAAATAAACTCTTTTCATGATATCAAATTAAAAAATAAAGGTTGCTGTAGAACGTCCTGAAATTGTTGCAGCAGCGGTTTTCCCGGCAAATTTAATATTAAAATTTTCATCTGCTTGATTATCGTTCTGAACAATTAAAACTATTTTCCCAAATTGAGTCTTAAAAGCTACTGTGGAAAGTTTATCGGTCTGTGTGGAAGCGATACGCTGAGAACCTGCAGGAACAAATTTCGAAGCGTGTGCAATAATATAGTAGGAAACATTTCTTGTGAAATTTTCACTGTCAGATACGGTAATTGCTCCCTTACATTCTGTACATCCGCCATCTGTATGGGGCTTATACTGAGGATCATTTGCCAGGTTCCATTCCAGAGCTATTTTACTCCAGTTTCTCATAGAACCGATGATCACATTTTTTGTGTGCCAGTTCAGGTCTTCATTAAAAGTTCCCTTTGCACCGGTCCACTGCTCCGTAAAATACAGATTTTTATCAGGGAAAGCATCGTGCACAGTACTTAAAGCAGAGATTTCACCTTCATATAAATGAAAAGCAGACCCGTCAATATATCGATACGCATCAGGATCTTTCAGAATGTCAATGGCATACTCGGGTTTATTACAATTATGGTCATAGACTACAATTTTAGTATGGATTTGATTTGTTTTAAATTCCGGACCTAAATGATTTTTGATAAAGTCTCTTTGCTGCTCAGATGGCATATATAAACTGGGATTATTTCCCGGATGCAGAGGTTCGTTCTGAGGCGTAACCGCATCAATATGAATCCCCTCTTTCTTCATTTCCTGAATATACTTTACAAAATACCGGGCATAAACACCATAGAATTCAGGTTGTAAACTCCCTCCTTTTGATTTTCCATTATCCTTCATCCACACCGAGGCAGACCACGGCGCTGCAATAATCTTAATTTTAGGATTAATAGCTAAAATTTCTTTTAACATAGCAATCAGAGCTTTATCCTTTGCCAGACTGAATTTTGAAAGACTGGCATCCGTCTGCCCTTCCGGAAGATCATCGTAAGAAAATACCTCACCATCAAGATCTGAAGCTCCTATACTTAACCTTAAATAGCTTACAGAAATCGAATTTTTATCGTTTCCAAAAATCTCATTGAGTAGAGCTTTTCTTTTTGAAGGTGATAACTGATTGATCACTTCCACACTTCCTCCTGTCAATGTATATCCAAATCCATCAACATATTGAAACTTTTGAGAACCATCAATTTCAATATTTTGATCATTATTGGAACCATTTCCAAATTTGAAAGGAGTCTGAAGTTGTAATTTTACGCTTTCATCGCCTTTTGTCAGCCAATACTGGACCTCATCGCCTTTAACCTCAACAACCGATGTGCAGGATAAAGGAAAAAGTACCACACCACAAAGTAGTGCGGTACCTCTAAAGAAACTATATAAGTTGTGAAACTTCATGTTTAATAGCCTGGGTTTTGCTTGATCAGTGTATTAAGAAGTTCGTTATAAGGAATAGGTAAAAGCTCATTCCTGTTAGCCTTGAAACCTCTTGATGCCAATTTGGACGGCGCATCTCCCCATCTTACAAGATCAAACCAGCGGTGTCCTTCCCCGGCCAGTTCTCTTCTTCGTTCATCTTTTACTGCCTGCAGAGAAACTGGAACTGATGGCAGCCCAACTCTGGTTCTTACAGCATCCAGTAACGCCTGGGCTCTTGCTCCTGAACCATTGAGTGCTTCTGCTTCCATAAGATAAGTATCTGCAAGTCTTATTACAATGTAATTTCTGCTGTAGTTAAGCTCCGGAGCTCCCGGAAGGTTAGATACTTCGTCTCTTGTAGGGAGATATTTATTTAGAAAATATCCGGTATCGTTATGAGCCGGAGAATATTTAATCTCACCATTAGCAGCCAGCTGTTTTGCATTCAATATAGTAGATTTTACCCTTGGATCACTGGCCATGAAATTGTAAAGATCTTCAGTGGCAGTATTAAAAGCCCAGCCGGAAACAATATCAGGTGCTGAAGTCTTCAGCCTGTCATATCCTCTTGGCCCGATCATGATGCATATAGAATTCCCCTCATCTTTTCCCTGTCCCCAGAAAGGCCAGTCGGAATTTCCTTTATTGGTGTGCATAACTTCAAGAATAGATTCTGAGGTAAATTTATTTCCAGCCTTCCACAGGTCGTCGTAGTTGACTACTAATTTATAACCATATTGACTGGCCTGCCCCGGCGTTCCGTTTACCTCTGCAAATTGAGCTGCAGCCTGAGCTTTTTTATTGTTATACAGATATATCTTGCCCAGAATAGCCCGTGCTGTTCCCTGGCTGATCCTTCCCACCTCAGCTTTGTTGGTAGGAGCTATAGCTAACGGAAGATCATTAATGGAAGCCTCAATATCAGATTCAATCTGGCTGTAAACAGCCTGAGGGTCTGCCTGAGGAATATTATAATAGTCGTCTGTAGCCGTAATAGGTTTTAGAATCAAAGGAATATTTCCGAACATCTTCAGAAGTTCAAAATAATACAGTGCTCTTAGTGTTTTAGCTTCAGCAATGAACCTGTTTCTGGTCTGGTCATTCATTTTAGCATCAGGAATACGCTGAATCAAAAGGTTGGCTCTGGCAATTCCCTGGTAAAAATCATTCCAGTAGGTTTTAGGAACCGATATCTGATCAATGGAAAAGTTAGAAAAACTTTGTATACCGGCACCGTCTGTAGGGCTTCCTCCTCCTGAATAGAAATCATCAGAACCTGCATTAAAGAAAGTTACTGTATTTTCAAAACCTCCGGAATATTTTCTGAGAAGATCATATACCGATACCAAAGCACTGAAAGACTGCTCTTCATTCTGGAAATAGTTATTGGAGTCAAAAGCTCCTTTATTCTGTACATCTTCGATGAATTCATCACCACATGAAACGGAACTGAATCCGATCCCTGATGTAAGAACGACTAATAATATTGTTTTATAGAATCTGTTTTTCATGTTGTTTTTTTTAGAATTGAATGTTAGCTCCAAATAAGAATGTTCTGGCTTGCGGATAGTAAGCTCTATCGATACCGTAAGAATCATTTACTGCAATTTCAGGGTCATATCCTGTGTACTTTGTAAATGTAAACAGGTTTTCCCCTGTTACGTAAAATCTGATCTTATTGGCCCCGAAGCGTTTGGAAACATCTCCCGGTAAGGTATATCCCAACTGTACCAGCTTAATCCTCATAAATCCTCCATCCTGAAGATAATAATCGGACATTTTCGTATAGTTTTTATTATCGTCGTTAGCATCCAGTCTTGCCACAGTATTCGAAGTACCCGGGCCTGTCCATCTGTCCAGAATTGTAGTCTGGTAATTGCTGTAAAATAGGTCAAGTCTTCTTAATCCCTGGAAAATTTTATTTCCACCCTGTCCCTGAGCAAATATCATCAGGTCTACATTTTTATAGTTAAGATTCACGGTAAGCCCATATGTAAATTTGGGTACGGAACTTCCTAAATATTCGTAATCTTCATCACTGATTTTACCATCACCATTCACATCCGTTCTTCTAAAATCACCAGGTTTAGCACCAGGCTGAATCAGGTCGCCATTGGCATTTCTATAGGCATCAATTTCTGCCTGCGTCTGGAAAATACCTGCATTTTTATATCCAAAAAAAGCACCATATGGTGATCCTACCTGGAATCTTGTCACAGGTCCCATAGACTGGAATGTAGCAAAATTTTCATAAATTTTATCATCCTCAAGTCTGGTTACCTCATTCTTTAAATAGGAGAAATTTCCATTAACAGAAATTCCGAAGTCATTCCAGTTCTTTTTATATCCTAAAGCAATCTCTACTCCGGTATTATCCATATCTCCAACATTTCTCCACGGTCTTTCGGGAGCTCCTACATAACCGGGAATATCTACCTGACGAAGGATATCTGTTGTCTTCTTTTTAAACCAGTCTACCGTTAAAGTGAAATCCTGCAATAGTTTCAGATCCGCAGCAATATTCAGCTGTGAAGTTTCTTCCCATCGAAGATTCGGGTTTTCCAAAGTTGTCGGAGCGTATCCGATGACGATATTATTATCGCCATAGGTATAGTTGCTTCCTGATTTAAGGAAATTGGCAAATCTGAAGTTCTCGATGGCATCATTTCCTAAAACACCATAGCCTCCTCTAAATTTTAACGTGTTTACAATTTTATTTTCAGGCCAGAAGTTCTCATTAGAAACGTTCCATCCCAATGAAAATGCCGGGAAATTTCCCCAGTGCTGTCCTTTTGCAAATTTAGAAGAACCATCTCTACGGATTGTTCCCGTAAAAAGGTATTTGTCTTCGTAATCATAGATCACCCTTGCAAAATATGATGCTTTATGGGTCTGAACCCCATCATTGGCCACGGTAGAACGGTTCTCCTGAGGAACATCAAAGTTGAAAGAAGCATCTTCCCAGCTATTAACCGGAAGATTAATATAGGTCGTATTGTTTCCTGAGCCAATATTATAGTAGTAAGCCCCCTGGCCTATCAATACACTTAAGTTATGCGCTCCCCATTTATTCTGGTAGGTCAATGTATTTTCAGTATTCCATTCCAGCTTTCTGTTACTCTCTCTCAAAAAGCTGTTGAAAACAGTATTTCTGGAGTTGGTATTCAGATAGTATTTAGGGGTAAACTGCTCTTTGCCCCAATAGGAAAGTTTACCGTTTAATGTCGTTTTGAATGTAAAATGATCCAGAAACTTCAGTTCTGCAAACACATTGGCTACAAAATCATCTGACCAGTTGTATTTTCCCAGTTGCGTCTGCCTGAAGGCCAGTGGGTTGGTCATTTCGTTTTCCACAATAGTAGATACTCCGTATGGATTTCCGAAAGCATCCCTGATCAGGTAAGGAGAAAGTCCGGAGTTGTTATACGGGCTCGTATTCAGTAAAGCAGGATCTGTCACCACTACAGGTGTTATAGGATCCAAGTTGATCACAGAGCTTAAAGGACCTCCATACTCATCATTGGCATTAATGCCCTTGGTCTTTTGATGGGTATAAGATAAAGTCTGCCCAATGGTAAGAAAATCGAAGACTTTATGCGTGGAATTTAACCTAACATTCATTCTTTTATAATTGGAAATATCTCTCAGGACAATTCCATCCTGCTCGTAATAGCCAAATGAAGAATAAAAAGTTGATTTATCATTTCCACCACTGATACTGAACTCATGAGACATTCTTTCAGCTGTATTAAAAGCGACATCCTGCCAGTCTGTTCCGGCACCAAAAGATTGAGGGTTGGTGAACCTTGGGTCTTTTCCTGCATTGGTCAGGGCTTCGTTGATAATCGTTCCATACTGGCTGGCGTTCAGAAGATCAAGTTTCTTGGCAGCTGATCCTACACCATAAAAACCATTATAGCTTAAGTTCATCTTACCCTTTCTTCCCTTCTTAGTCGTTACCAGGATAACTCCTTTCGCTGCGGAAACACCATAGATAGCAGAGGATGCACCGTCTTTCAGAATTTCTATATTCTCTATATCCGACTGGTTAAGCCATGCAATATTATCTACCACAATACCGTCCACTACCCATAAAGGATCATTACTTCCGGCTCCAAAGCTGGTTACACCACGAACTCTTACCGTCGCTGCAGATCCAGGCTGCCCGGAATTGGTAACTACAGAAACTCCGGCTGCCCTTCCCTGAAGAACCTGTTCCGGCTTACCCGAAGGAATATCTTCAATATCCTTGGCCCTTACACTGGATATAGCCCCGGTTACATTACTTTTTTTCTGACTACCGTAACCAATCATTACGATCTCGTCTATTTTGTTTTCTTTAGAAAGCGTGTCCTTCACCTTAGTCTGGGCACTGAAGTTGGCCGTAAAATAGAGGACGGCAACCAATCCTAAGCTTCTTGATATTCTTACATTCATATACAGTTATTATTTTAATTCTCAAATTGAGACAATAAAAATATATTTTTTTTCAATTAATTAACATTACATTAATAAATATTTTAATTTTTCGTTTATTTTTAAGGGTTAGAAGCGTTATCTTCGCACTAATATTTCATAAAAAGTAATAAAAACCCAATAAAATTAATCCCCAAAATGACCGTCAAGCTTTCCAATATTTCTCTTCCGTTAAAATTGACTTTTCTTATTTTTTCGATGGTATTGAATTGCATGGGGCTTATTATTCTTCAGCTTTCTGAGGCTAAAATTACCTACAGTGAACTGGGACTTCTGGAATCATTCAAGGATTTACCTATCGCATTCATTTCTCTGTTTGCCGTAGGCTTCATTAATAAAACAGGAACGAAAAAAGCATTAATTATGGCTTTGAGTATTGTAGGAATATGTTCCTGCCTTCTCCCGTTTATTGAAGTATTTTGGTTTTATAAATTATGGTTTGCCATCATTGGGGCATGTTTTGCTATCGGTAAAATTTGTGTTTTTGGAATTATCCGGAATAATATCTCAGATGAAAAATCGCTGGCTAAAACCATGAATAATGTGGAAGCTTCCTTTATGATTGGAATATTTGTAGTCAATACAGGCTTCGGCTGGCTGATTTCAAGCTCCTATTCCCAATTCTGGAAATTTGGGTTCTTACTTATAGCACTGGCCTGCATCATCACCATTATTTTATTTGCAAAAGCTGATATTTCAGAGGCAAAGCAACAGGAAAATAAAGGGATGATCTCTGAATTATCGGGATTTGCCACCCCACAGGTACTGCTCTTTCTGGGAGTCGTATTCTTTATCGTATTTGTGGAACAGGGATTCAACTCATGGCTTCCGTCATTCTATAAAAACCACCTAAAGGTTAATTCATTTTTTGCCCTTCAGGCTACCTCTTTCCTGGCACTTTTCTCTTACGCCGGAAGAACTGTAACCGCCAATATTATCAGAAGGTTTTCATTACCCGGTTATTATATTTCATGTATATTTTTAATCCTTGCCATTCTTATAGCCATTGTCGGCATACAGTATTTTGGTTCGGAAAATTCAAGCCTACTGCTGTTTTTGTTTCCGGTTATCGGGTTGTTTTTATCACCCCTCTACCCTGTTATTAATTCAAAAATGATTGCCCAGACCGATAAAGAGAAAGTAAATCTTTTTACTTCACTCATCGTCATATTCTCTTCTTTAGGCAGCTCTGTAAGCTCTATCATCATGGCTGTCCTTTTTGGAAAACAACTCTTACATTTCTATCCTTTATACATATTATGCTCTGTAATTGTGCTTTTTATGATTAGTTTGTTTTATTTTAAAGTATCTAAAAAGAAAATATAGAAAATAATTTTATTTTTACTCCCATGAAAATCAAAGACACAAAAAATAAAGAAACCCTTCGGGAACTTATTGATACAAAAGATTTTGTAGCTCATATATCTGTTGACTGCACCATATTCGGATTCCATAATAATATTCTGAAAGTATTGCTTCTGAAATATCATGATCTTGATTTGTGGTCACTACCCGGTGGTTTTGTATTCAATGATGAAGATCTTCGGGAAGCTGCCGAAAGAGTCCTGTTTGAAAGAACACACTTAAAAGGATTGTTCTTAAAGCAGTTTCATACTTTTGGAAGAATTGACCGTACAGAAAATAATGTCCATCAGATCCTTCTTCAGAACAAAGGAATTGAAGTCCCAAAAGACCACTGGATTTTCCAGAGGTTTATTACAGTGGGATACTGCAGTCTTATTGATTTCTCAGTAGCCAATACCTTTCCGGATGCATTCAATGAGAGTTGTGAATGGTTTGAAGTCAGTAAATTACCGAAAATGGCTTTCGATCACGACAGGATTATAGAAACCGGTTTGGAATATCTCCGTATGAACATCAATACAGAAGTAGCTGCCAGTAATCTCCTTCCTGAAAAGTTTACCATGAAAGACCTTCAGGCCCTCTATGAAACTATTTTAGGTCAGAAATTCCGAAGAAATAATTTTCAGCGGAAGATTTTAAGCTTAAATATCCTTGACAGGCTGGAGAAACTTTATGATGGCTCTGCTAATAAGGCTCCATACCTGTATAAATTCAAAAATGAAGTCCACAATTCTACCAATCAGTACCCTATATCTAATGATGAGGAGGAATAAAAAAGGAACATTCTTTTATAAAAATCAAAAAAATAACACTATATTACTGAAAATCAGCATTAATCTAAGTTTTTAAAAAAATTTTTTTAACCACCCGAAAAATGCTATTTTTAACAAAATCAAAAAAATCATGTCATATTATCCTCTTACAAGCATTCCTGATTACTATGGAATTGATGCTTTACTTACTGAAGAACATAAACTGATCCGCCAATCTGTAAGAGACTGGGTTGAAAGTTATGTAATGCCGCAGATTGACCAGGCAGCTCAAAATCACACCGATCTTCCCGGCCTTATGAGAGAATTGGGAAAAATTGGTGCTTTAGGTCCTTATATCCCGGTTGAGTATGGCGGTTCCGGATTAGATCAGATTTCTTATGGTCTTATCATGCAGGAATTGGAAAGAGGAGATTCAGCAGTACGTTCTGCTGCTTCAGTACAAAGTTCTTTGGTGATGTTTCCTATAAACGAATTCGGTTCTGAAGAACAAAAAATGAAATATCTTCCAAAGCTTGCTGCCGGAGAAATGATAGGATCTTTTGGACTTACTGAGCCTAATCATGGTTCTGATCCAAGTTCTATGGAGACCTATTTTAAAGATATGGGTGACCACTATCTTTTAAATGGTGCTAAAATGTGGATCACCAATTCTCCTCTATGCGATATCGCCGTAGTATGGGCAAAAAATGAGGAAGGAAAAATACAGGGATTAATCGTTGAAAGAGGAATGGAAGGCTTCACAACTCCTGAGACTCATAATAAATGGAGTTTAAGAGCTTCAAAAACAGGAGAACTGGTATTTAATGATGTAAAAGTTCCGAAAGAAAATTTACTTCCGGGAGTAACAGGATTAAAAGGACCTCTATCTTGCCTTAATTCTGCAAGATATGGAATTTCATGGGGTGTAATTGGTGCTGCTATCGACTGTCATTGTACGGCGGTTCAGTATTCTAAAGAAAGAAAACAGTTTGGTAAACCTATCGGATCTTACCAGCTTCAACAGAAGAAATTAGCTGAATTCTTAACTGAGATTACAAAAGCACAGTTATTATGCCTTCAGTTAGGAAATCTTAAAAACGAACATAAAGCGACTCCTGCGCAGATCTCTATGGCTAAACGTAACAATGTGAAAATGGCTATTGATATCGCAAGAGAATCAAGACAAATCCTTGGAGGTATGGGAATCATGGGTGAATTCCCAATGATGAGACACGCTGCCAATCTGGAATCTGTAATTACCTATGAAGGAACTCACGACGTTCATTTGTTAATCACCGGTTTAGATATTACGGGAATCAACGCTTTTTAAATAAAAGACAAAATAGAATAAAAGAGCCTGGCCAGTTGGTCAGGCTCTTTGTATTACTCACTTTCAAGAGAATTTATATTCACCGAATAGTTATTGATGTCGTAATGTTTTAATCAATTCTTTAAAAATATTACCTTAATCCCATCATAAATACATCAATATGAAAAAAATTACAACTTTTTTATTGGGCATTACCGCTCCGTTTTATTTTTCTCAGCAAAGAGGAGACCTCATAAGCGCAGAAAAAAAACTGGATCTTACTCCACAGGGAGTTGCTAATTTTATTGCCAATAATCTTGGTGAACAGAATGCTCCGGACTTTGTCAGTTATCTCAATGGTTTCAATGTAGGAGTAAAAGGATATAAAATAACCTATTATACCAAAAACGAAAAGGATGTCCTTGTAAAAGCAACAGGGCTTCTTATGTATCCTAACGTCAATTTCAAGCTTTCAACCGTTGTATCTGAGCATGGGACTACTGACAGTAGAAATAATGTACCTTCTAATTTTAAAGGGGCTTTAACGGCAGGATTTGTTGTGGAGCTCTCCTATGTTCTCAACGGGTATATCCTAATGGCACCTGATTATGTAGGAATGGGAAGTGGAGACGGTGTACACCCTTACGTAGATTATCCTACGGAAGCAGGAGCCACCATAGATTTCATCACCGCAGCAAACAAGGTCCTTGCTCAGCTTGGCCTCAAACGTTATGATGAATATTTTCTGACGGGTTACTCTCAGGGAGCCCACGCAGCCATGTCGACATTAAAAAGCTTAAGTATTTCCAATCCGGGAAATATAAAATTTAAATATGCTTTTATGGGGGACGGGCCGTATGATATGTCCGGAACCACTTTACAAAAAGGGGTTTTAGACAAAGATATCTATCCGTTTAGCTCATTTTTAGCCAATGTTCTTCACAGTTGTAATAACGCTGGATATAAAACATATACTAATGATATTTCGGAAGTAATCTCAGCCGAATATCTGGACAGATATAATTATCATGTGGTTCAGGATAACGGAGGTTTGCTTTGGGGCCCTGTCATATGGAGAAAACTTTTCACCAATACATTTATCAATGAAGTTACAAACAATCCCAATCACAGATTCAGACAATGTCTAAAACCGAAAGACGTCTATGACTGGTACAATAAAACACCCATGACATTGGGGCACTCTACAGTAGACCTGGCTATTCCACCGGAAAACACTTCAAAAACCATTGATGTACAGAGAGGCTATTATCCGTGGTGGGATCTGAACAAATATAAACTGGATGCTATATATTGGGGACCTTTGGGGCATGTGGGAGGAATAATTCCGTTCACTCTGGCTTCCAATGTAAAATTTAATACGCTTAGAAGTGGCGGAGTTCTGAATGAATGGGCTTTCCTGACTTCAAAACAGGCAGGAAATTCTTCAGCCGAAGCCGCTCCATTGTATTCCTCCCAGATAAAACCGGATCTTGGAAACAAACAGTTGGTTGAAATCACAGATTTCAATCAGGAAAAAGCAGCAGGCAGGTCTGCTTCAGAAAAAAGCCTGACCACCTTAAAAGATGGAGTCTATTTGTTGAAAGTATCAGAAAACAATGAGAATAAAATGATTCCGTTTGTCAAAAATACGCCTGCCGTAGTTGCAGAGAATGAGATTGTACAATCGGAAAACAATGGCCTTCTACAATTAAAAGTTGATCAGGAGGAGCTTTCCTCTATCAATGTTTTTGATGATAAGAAGAATCTGATCAAAACAATTTCTAAGGAACAATACCATGAAGATGGCGGAATCAGCCTTCAAAATCTGGATCATCAAAATTATACCTTTGAGGTGGTTACTCCGTTTTATAATCTGCAGTTCAGTAAAGCAGTTGGAGAACGTCCATCCGAAAACACTACCGAATTATTTACGCAAAACCGCCAAATTATGGCTAGAGCCCAGAATGATATTAAAACCATCAGCATATACTCTATTTCCGGTGCATTAATTCTCCAACAGGAAGTTAATAAACCACAGTTTGAATCGAGGAGTTTAGATCCGGGAATGTATGTGGTTCAGCTCACTCTATCCAATGGGAAAAGTATTCACAAAAAAGTAAAATTATAACACACTTTAATCCATTTTCATATTCATTTCAAGTTAATTTTATGCACTTCATTTTACGATGGATGAAGTGCATTTTTTATGGATTATCCAAAAATTACACCCATAAATTATAATTCCGTAATATTTAAATATTGCAAAAAAGCTCAATTTACCCCCTCACATACTTATTCAAACTATATTTTTAATACATTTTATCTAAATGACATTTGTCAATTATTTTAAATTATTCTAAATAAGATTAGTGATTTTATACTGAGTCTCCTACTTTTGCCGGAAGAATAATGTTTGATGGTAACTAACGACTCCAAGGTCCTTTTTAAAATTCTCTTTTCCAGTTTTTTCTTTTTTTTCATTGATGTAGCAACATTCAAATCCCAGGACAGAAATGTCACCCTTACATTCGAAGTAAAGAATACAGCTCTTCAACCGGTTGAAAAAGCAAAAATTCATATTGTATCTGGTGAAAACAGATACTCCTCTGTTACCAATACCAAAGGCGTATTGACAGTAGATGTCATTCCCGGTTCTTATACCCTTCAAACTCAAAAAGATGGCTATCGTGAAAACCATTCCGATATAAATGTTACAAAGACAACTACCTTTTTCATTCTGCTGACAGAAAAAATTAACAGCATAGAAGAGGTTGTCATTACCGCTAAAGAAGGAAAAGGTCTTACCTCATCTTCTATAATCAGTCAGCGGGCCATGCAGCATTTGCAACCTTCAAGTTTTACTGATCTTTTGGAGCTGCTTCCCGGGGGAAGATCCGGTGATCCCGTCCTGAATCAGGTCAACAAGATCAGTCTCCGCGAGACCGGAAGACCGGGTTCCGATTATAATACCTCATCTATGGGAACAATCTTCCTTATAGACGGAGCACCCATAAATTCGGGAGCGAATCTTCAGTACACCTATGATTTTCAGGATAAAACCAACAATGGATTAACCCGAAGGTTAAACATTAACAGCGGTGTAGATATGAGGAGTATTTCTACAGATCAGATCGAACGTGTGGAAGTCCTGCGTGGAATTCCTTCTGTACAATATGGAAACCTGACTTCAGGAATTGTAAAAATCACCAATAAATCAGGATATACGAAATGGAAAGCCAGATTTAAAGCGGATGGCTATGCTAAGCTTTTTGCCGTAAGTAAAGGTTTTGAAAACAAGGAAAAAGATCTGAAAATCAATGCAGGGTTGGATTACCTGAATGCTAAATCTGACCCAAGGGATAAGCTGGAAAATTATAAAAGGATAACCGCTAATCTATCTCTGGTAAAGGAAAAGAAATATGACAAGGGATTTTCAAGATGGCAGTCATCACTAAGCTATACAGGCTCTCTGGATGGATCAAAATCCGATCCCGACATCGATTTATCTGAGCTGAATTCTTATGAAGTAAACAACCACCTTTTCAGCCTCTCAAGTCTTTTCAATTATACCAAAAACGAACCATCATTCTACAGGTCAACAGAAATTCAGGCGACTGTCAATCAAAGATTTGATAAAATAAAACAAACCAAATTCATCCAGTTAGAAAATGCGACAGCCTTTCCGTTATCTACAACGGAAGGAGAATACGATGGGTATTATCCTAAAGCTCAATATATTTCCGACTATCAGGTAGATGGTAAGCCCCTCGATTTATTTGTAAAAATGGTGAATAACTTTGGGTTTACTTTTAAATCTGTAAAAAATGAACTCAATGCAGGATTTGACTGGCAACTGAGTAAAAACTGGGGCGAAGGACAGCAATTTGACCGATACAGACCCATAGACCCAAAATCTACTTACAGACCGCGTTCTTATCGTGATATTCCGGCTTATAGCACATCTGCTGTATTCCTGGAATCGATCACTACTGCAGACTTAGGAAGACATCAGCTTAGTCTCGCGCTGGGAGTAAGAGGAAATACGATGATGAATCTTCCTTCTTATTTCAGGATGCACGGAAAAATCTATGCAGATCCAAGAGCTAACCTTCAGTGGGAGCTTCCTTCTTTTGACTGGCTGAATAAAAAAGCAAAAATTTCATTAACAGTAGGCTATGGTAAGCAGAGTTTATTTCCTGATCTTAATCTTTTATATCCGGAGCTCATTTATAAGGATATTCAGCAGCTCAACTACTTCCACAGCGATCCGGAGTACAGAAGAGTTCATTATAAAACAATGATTTATAATCCTCAAAATGCGGAAATAGAACCTGCTGTGAATGAAAAATTCGAAGCAAGACTGGATTTTAGCTTAGGCTTACATCAGTTATCCGTTACTGTTTTCAAGGAAAATATGAATAATGCTTTCCGCTCTATGAATAACTATGCGGTATATCAATATAAAAAATATGATACGTCTGCCATTGATCATACTTCCATTACTGCTCCACCGGATGTACATACACTCCCCTATCAGATCATGGATGAGAATTTCACTTATGGCACACAACGCAATGGCAGCAAGGTAGATAAAGAAGGCGTGGAATTTCAATATTCATCTAACAGGATTCCTGTAATCAACACCAGGTTTACCCTTAACGGAGCTTGGTTCAGAACAAAATACGGCAACAGCCTTCCCGTTTACAGAGGCCGTGATTTACTTATCAATGGAAGACCCTACCCTTATCTTGGACTGTATGAAGGAATGGAGCCGAATTCAGCCAATGAGGTACTCAATACCAATCTGATGCTGGATACTTATATTCCTAAGCTGGACCTGGTATTTTCTTCTTCATTCCAGTTTTCATGGTATTCCATGAGAAAATTGTTTCCTATGAACGGAATTCCCAGCCATTATGTGGACCAGAACGGAACGATCCTTCCTTTTAATCCTGTTACGGCAAAAGGGACTATCCTGGAAAGCTTAATTATTGCTCAGAATGAAAACCTCTACAATACCTCCAGAAGACCTATGGAAATGAATCTTAATGTAAAGGTTTCGAAAAGCTTCAGAAATAAAGCCGTTATAGTTTCTATGTTTGCCAACAGGCTTTTCAGTTATTATACACCTTATACCGTTAACGGATTTACCATCAATAGAAAAGGCGCTTACGATCCTTATTTCGGAATGGAAATCAACTTCAATTTATAAAAATTTCATTTAAAATAACATTATGTTTAAACATGTATTAAAAACACTATTACTATTATGTGTTGTGGTCAGCTTTGCGGCCTGTTCTTCAGATTCTGATGCTCCGGAAGCACAGACATCATTACAATTAGAATTAAAAGTTGTTCCGGAGAATATCCAGGTGAAGGAATACAAACACCTTACCGTGAGCTTTAAAGAGCTGAATACCGGATTCACGACTACTCAGGAACTAAAAAACACCAATACCCTGCAAATAGTACTCCCTTCCGGAACGTATCATATTATTGCAGAGGGAAGCATTGTGTACTCTAATAACGCTGAACTTACAGAAGCAAAAGTAGGCGGAGTACAGACAAGTCTGGTGATCAATGGCAGCCAGCAAAGCAAAACACTTGATATAGCTTTAAAATCAGGAAGCAGTGATCTAATTCTGGAAGAAATTTTCTTTACCGGAACAAAAACACCTCAGGGTGCTATGTATTTCGGAGATCAGTATTTCAAAATCACCAATAATACAGATCAGGTTTTATATGCTGATGGGATGTTACTGATCCAATCTGCTTTTATGACAAATGAAAAACAGGATTACAGCCCAAATATCATGGGAAGTGCTATGTCTGCAGGTGCTATCATCAGAATTCCGGGTGCAGGAACAGATTACCCGGTACAGCCAGGTGCCTCTATTATTATTGCAGAAGATGCCATCAACCACAAAGAATTTAATCCTTTATCCGTTAATCTTTCTCATGCTAATTTTCAGATTTTCAAAGAAGATTCTGATGATATAGACAATCCTGCAGTTCCTAAAATGGTCAATGTATTTGAAAAAATGGTGATTCATACCCAGGGATATTATGGATATGCTCTGGCCCGTATGCCTAAAGAAATGTCTGATAATACCCTGGTTAGCCAGAATTCATACACCTACCAATACAATCTTACATTTGGAGGAGACGTCTATCCTATGGACGGAACAGCTGTTAAAATTCCGAATGAATGGATCACAGATGCTATCAACCTAAGTGTACAGGACTCTTTTCAATGGTTGGTAACTTCTCCTTCACTGGATATGGGATGGACTTCAGTAACTACGTTTGACGGGGACAAAAACCGTTTCGGAAAAGCAGTCCGCAGAAAGGTAATAGGAATATCTGCTGAGGGCAAAAACATATTAAAAGACACCAACAATTCTACTGCAGATTTTGAGCATGGTGTAAAACCTTCATTATTTAACTAAAATGAAATATTTCCGTTCCATATTTATCATTGCCATCACTCTGTCCACTACAAAGCTGCAGGCACAGGAGCATGACACTATCAGGGAAAAAATCCGTGAAGAATACAATGCTGAAAGGCTGTTTAAAAGTAATATCAATGTAAATCCTGCCAACAATACAGAGGCAAGAAAACATAGTATCACAACCTTTAGCCTGTTCTCAGAAACTCATAATACACCTAATGCACTGAAGCAAAAAGGCAAAGGTAAAAATCTATGGGGAGCTGAAGCACGTACCTTTCAGGTATTGGACAGCAAAACTGTCGTTTGGGGCAACGCCTCATATGTTCAGGGAAAAAATAAACAGATGCTATGGAACGAAAATGCGGATTACGACCTCATCTATCCCTATGTAGCTGCAGACAGCGTGGGAGGGGATATGAAATTTGAGAACTACTCCTTTTCCGGGGGATATTCAAAGAAAGTAAACACATTTACCTTGGGAATTACGGGAAGCTATAAGGCCAGTTTAAGTTATCGTGATGTAGATCCGCGTCCTAAGAATACGACTGCCAATTTCTCTTTAGCACTGGGTGCCAACAAAATGATAATGGGGAAATTTAAAGCTGGAGCTTATCTGGAAGCTGAAAAATATACCCAAAAACATTACCTGAGTTTTGTAAGCAACCAGGGCTTCCCTATGATCTACAATATGAGCGGATTGGGGAATTATAATGAGCTTCTTTCCGGAAAGCTGCGCCAGTCTTATTATGAAGGATGGTCATATGGAGGTGGACTTCAGATTTTTGAGGCTGAAAACAGAAACTGGTATCTTAATATTGGTCTTAAAAAGCTGAATATGGATAAACTCCTGACCGAGTATACCGATCTCAACGCTTCAAAAATTGATGAACAGCGCCTGAACTTTTCATTGGGGAAATTTTTTGATACCGGAAAAGTATCCTGGGGTATTTCTGCGGAAGGAAACAGTATCAGCCGAAAAGGAACCGAAAACCTGTTTCTGAATGAAAATTCCAGGAACTACATCCAGATCGGTACTGTGGAACAGTATAGCCATAAAATGAATACTATTCTTCTTAAGGGGCTTTTGCAAACGGAAACCAATGAGGTAAGATCCTCACTCCTGCCCTTTTTAGGTTGGGCCAAGGAAAAAGAAATATACAACAGCCCTCGGTCTGCAGTAGAGTTCAATAAAATGATTTACGGTATCGATTATCAGTGGCTGAAAACATTCAGTACCCATCTTGCCCTTTCTGTTTCTTTGGGAGCTTCAGCAGTCCATGTTTATGATAAAAATGCAGTTTTCAATAATTCAGGAAAACCCTCCATCAATCAGATGCTACAGGAAAATTATGCATTTATGACATCGGATGTCTGGCAGGCCAAAATGGATATTAATTTTCATTTCAGCTTTCCTGTGATAAAAAATGCATTTGTAGGAGGAAAAATGATGTACAGCAATTTTAAGGACAGCAGTAATACCCTGTTTGCTGTAAGTATAGGAAGTATTTTTTAAATTCAGAAGTATCATGAAATTTTCAGATCTTAAATTAGTAGCATTCGTTGGAGGAATTTCCTTCTTCTGTATGCAGCATACGTTTCAAAAGTATCGTATAGATTATGGTGAAATAGCAGATCAGTATAAAAAACCTATTAATTACTGGCCTTCACCATCTGTGGATGCAGGTATAGATTGGAAAGAGTTTGAAGCCATAGAATGGGATTCCAATTATTATGATATCCAGGAGTTGCCTGAAGTAATGCTTGGAAAGAAACTGTTTTTCGATCCTAAACTTTCTTCATCAAGTCAAATCTCGTGTAGCAGCTGCCATAACCCTGAGCTGGGCTGGGCAGACGGCCAGGAAGTAGCCCTGGGGAATGATCATCTTCAGGGAAAAAGAAATACCCAATCTCTTTATAATATTGGTGAACGAAGTTCTTACTTCTGGGACGGAAGAGCCCAAACATTGGAAGAGCAGCTGGTAGGTCCTATCTCTGCACACAATGAAATGAATATGAAACCGGAGAAACTTGCGGCAAAGCTTTCTAAATTCAAAGAATACAGGCAGCTTTTCAAAGAAGTTTATAAGAGTGATCAAATTACATTTGATAAAATAGCCGGAGCTTTGGCAACTTTCCAAAAAACCATTAAAAGCCAGCCAAGCAGACTGGATAAATTCATCAAAGGGGATCAGAAAGCATTAAGCGATAAAGAAATTTATGGTATGCATCTCTTCCGTACCAAAGCCAGATGCATGAACTGCCACTATGGAAAATATCTTACGGACGAATCTTTCCATAATATTGGACTTACCTATTACAAAAGGGAATATGAGGACCTTGGCCGTTATACTATTACCCAAAAACCGGATGATGTGGGAAGGTTCAAAACTCCTTCATTACGGGATCTGGACTATACAGCACCATGGATGCATAATGGTCTTATGGATGACATGCATGGTATTGTCAGTTTATACAACAGTGGAATGCAGATGATCAATCCTACCCCTGAAGAAAAGAAAGCAGACCCTAATTTTCCGGTAACAGATCATCTCATCCAGCCTTTACGACTTAATGAACAGGAAATAGATGCTATTGTTTCTTTTTTGAAAACTATGTCAGGAAGCTATTATAAAATGCCCCGGCCAGAAATTCCGAGAAAGTAAAGAAGAAGTTCGTTTCTAAAAGTCTTTCAAAGATTAGAGCCCTATGGAAATTAAAAGACCTTATTTGAATTCTTTGTTCATATAAGGTCTTTTTTTATTAAAATTTAAATCCAATACTGAAATAAATCCTTGAAAAATCGAGCTGATTATTTCGGGAAATATTAATATTAATGGGACCTATAAGCGATTCATATCCCAGGTTCAAAGCGTACCCGAACATGTCAAAACTGTCATTAAAAGGAGAAAGCTCATCACTGATCTTCCCATAAGTAAAAGAAGGGGCAATATAAAACTTCTTCATCACTCTGTATTGCAGCGACAGTCCCCCTTTAACTACAGAGTTGGTAGGTAATTCTTTCTGCCGTAGTCCATTGAACTCAGGATTCATCAGCTCAGTGTTATATTCACTACCTCCCAAATTGTATTTTTCATTAAGAAAAAGATAAGGAATCTGTTCTTCTCTTACAGAACCCAGGCTTGCTCCAAGAAAAAAATTGGCTTTCAGCGCCAGTCTTCTCGTAATAGGATAAGCAAAATTTTCATTCAAAGTAAATGAAACAAAATTCTTAGGTTTAAAATAATATTCAGCTTCAGGATTCAGTATCGCATACAGCGTGGGCTGTACACTCTTTAAATCATATAACTTATAGCTGTCTCCATAATATAAGCGTGCACTTACCTGGAGATGATTTCCTCTGGTAAAATAATATCTCTTATTAAGGTTATTCTGTTCAAATTTCAAAAAAGTATTGAAATTGCTGTGATTGTACAGCTTTTTGTTATAATTATCCGTTTTTGTCTGATCTACTTTATCCAGCAACGTATACATTCTCTCCAGATTGAATTCCGTTCCTAAAGAAAGAAAAGCATTGGGAGACACATTATAGTTCAATGCTATTTTCCCGGTGATATTTCTATACATATGATTGGGAAATTTTGCATTGGCATCTTCATCAAATACATTAAGCAATCTGAAGGTTAAGTCATTACTTTTTAGGTGAACAATCTTCGCTTCAGCATCAAACCACCAGCGGTCCTTCTTACCTAGAAACTGCTGATAAGCCAATCTCGCCTTAAAACGTTCTGAAACATCTACCGTTGCCAAAAATCTCGATCTGTTCATCAGGATATTTCTATAGGTATAATTGACAATAATCCCTACCGATTGTTCATTGTCATAGTGAAGGGCCAGTTTGAAAGCTCCTTTTTTGGCTTTTTTCACAAAAACATTCATTACAAGGCCATCACCTTCGTTGGTATACGTATAATAAACCTTCACATATTGCCGCATTCCAAATACTCTGTCTATTGCTTCATTAATCGTTTTCACATCATAATACTTCCCTTCTTCCAGGTTCATTTGGTTTTTAATAACGTCAATTTCTGTCGCATCTGTAAGTGGCGTTCCATCTTCGTCGTTAAATGTAAACTTTGTAGTAGGAAGTTTGACTTCTTCAATCAATGTATGCTCATACTTGATGCCTGCTTTTCGCTGAGCCTCTGCCAATGCTACAAACTCCGGAAGATGTTTTTTAGCTTCAATTTCACCAATTTTAATGATCCTTCTGAATTTGGCAAAATCTTTTGTGGTAATCTCTCCCAAAGGATCCACAAAATCTACCAGGATATTGGATAATGCTTTCTGATGCTTGAAATCTTCTACAGACCGGATTGCATGAGTCTGATAGATCATTTTCATAGGATTCTCAATCTCCTTTTTGGTAAAGAGCCTGAATCCCGTATACCCTCCAATCACAAAATCGGCGCCCATCTCACGAACTTCATTCGCCGGATAATTCCTGTCTAGACCGCCATCCACCAAAAGCTTCCCATCGATATACACCGGAGCAAAAGCTGCCGGGATAGCCAATGTAGCGCGGATAGCCAATGGCAGGGAACCTTTTTTCTGCATGATCAACCCTCCATTTTCAATATCTGAAGAAGTAAGCTGTACAGGAATCCGCAATTGGCTGAAATCATTGATATGCTTTGCATTGAATGTAAGCGTATTAAGAACCTCTCCCATATATTGTCCTTCAATATAGGAACTGGGTAGCGTGGGAAAACCTTTCACAACTGGAAACTCAAGGATGTATTTATCATATTCATCCTTTTCACTGATATTCACTTTACGATAAGGAATTTTATTGCTGAGAATTCTGTTCCAGTCAACTTTATGAACGGTAGACTTTAGCTGATCAGCATTGTATCCCATTGCATACAAACCTCCTAAAATCCCTCCCATACTGGTTCCGGTAATATAATCCACTTTAATTCCCAATGAATCTACCATTTTAAGAATCCCGATATGAGCAAATCCCTTAGCCCCACCACCACTAAGGGCCAAACCAAATTTAGTATCCTTGGTGATGTGTTGTAATGCAATATTCAGAGAGTCATTTTTTTGCTGGGACCTGGCAGTTAAGAAAAGAAATGTGCTTAAAAATATCAGATTCTTCTTCATGCGGAATTTTTATTTTTTCAGGCTCAACTATATACGAGTTTAACCGAGCCGTAAATATACAACAAAAAGCATTTTCCTTGATCTACACTCGCGTACTAAAGAATAATTTTATCAAAAAAAAATCGGGTTAACAATAAAAAGAAAAAGGACTCTTAATAAGCCTTTATACTTTCCACAAAAGGAATATCCGGATTGAGAATTTCAAGAATAAGACTCTTAACAGATTTCATAGCATCATCAATATTTCCTTTTTCAAACTGTAAGGAAATGACCCCTTTTTTAGCTTCAGAAAAGCTCCAGATTCCGGTTTCTATCGGGAAACCCCAGAACTCCGGTAAATGCTGCACCACATAATGATAAATACAAAGCTGTAAAGCCTGTTTTCTTTCACTGTTATGAAAATAGCCCTCTACATTCTCACCATCAATCTTGACAATGAGATTTTTAATCTTGGCCGTTTTGTAATCGATGATTCTTAAAGTTCCATTCAGTTTATCTATCCGGTCAATGAACCCCAGGAAGGAAATTTTATCATTTCCATCAAGATAAAAATCAATATTTTCAAACCTCCTTTCTATATCTATGATCTCCAGTTTATTCCCTTGTTTTACCAGCTCAAGATCATGTCCCAGAATATTTTCAATCACTTTTTTCGCAATGGCTTTGTGAATATAGTTCATTCCCTTTTCATAGAATTCCGGCTGATGTTTAAGCTTTTCAATCGCAACATCTATATATTTATCAATCGCTTTAATTGAATTTTCTAAATCACTTTCTTTTAACATCTTACCCTTTATCTCTTCATATATTTCCTGAAGTGAATAATGCACAAGATTCCCATAATTTTTCACAGATAATTCTTCTTCAATTTCATCTGTTTCCGAAGTATTTAAAATCTTTGATAAATAAAAATCTATAGGATTATAAAGGTAGCTTGTAAGGTGGGAAGCCGATACTTTTTTCTTCCAGTTCTGAAGCCTCTCCTGAACAATTTCTGTCTTAGGAATTTCTATAGGTTTGGTTAGAATAGGTTCTGAAGAATTTTCAATAATCAGGTGTTCAATAGTATGGGAACTCTCCATTTCTATCTGCGTAATAAATCTGCTTTTTTCACCGGTATTCACTCCGGAACTCAATGCATTGTACAACAAATGTACATTGGTAGAATCCTGAATCAGGCGGTAAAAGTGATAGGCATAAATACTGTCATTTTCCAGGAACGTATGAAGATCAAAAAACTTCCTGATATCAAAAGGAATATACGTATTCTGTGAGTTTCCAAGAGGAAGTTTTCCTTCATTAACGGAAAGCATAATGACATTCTCAAAATTCAGGAGACGGGTCTCCAGCAGTCCCATAATCTGTAGTCCTCTTAGAGGCTCACCCTGAAAATCAATACTTTCAGAATTGATATACTGATTGATCAGGATCTCCAGCGTATCCATTTTGATACTGATATTATAGGGAGTCAGCTGGTTTTTGATAATCCGGAAAGCATTTTCAAAGTGAGAAACATTTTCATATTGAATATCATCTATTTCCAGCCATTTTACCTGCTGACAAAATGTAATAAGGATATCCAGGTATGCATGGGTATTCTCTGCCTTTTGAAGCAGTCCGAAATAAGAAAGTCCGCTTAAAAGCTCATGCAGGAGTTTTCTGGAAATATAAACAATATTCCGTTCTTCTATTTTCGCTTTAAAATCATTGATGATCTGCTCATCTTCAGCAGATTTTGGCAGTTCTTCCAAAATAGGAAAAACATCCCTGTAATAATAAGAAGATTTATTTTTCTCCAATTGTTTCTGAAGATAGAAAAGGCGTTTTACAGCATTGGAAAAAGACAGGTTTTTCAATGGAAAACCCATGGTAATATTTAAAGTCTCTATCCCGTGCATCACATCGAGACTCGCCGGAAGAAGATTTTCATCAAGCAGTACTACAGCTGTATTGGAATAGGTTTTATTATTAATTTCCTTGAATATTTCCGGTAATACTTTCGTCTGCGTAACATTTCCTGAAACTTCGTATACTTTGATATTTTTAGGCTGGTTAAAATCATCTTCAATCCACTGAAAAGCACGGTTGTCATCAAACTCCTTCCATGTTTTATGGTTTCTGAGAAATTTTCCGGCTTCCTGTCTTTCATCATCAAAATAATACCGGTCAGCCTGAAAGAAACACTGGGCTTTATTCCATTGCAACAGGCTCCTTACGAGTTTTTCTTCCACCGGTGTGAAAGCATTAAAGCCACAAAACACAAAGTGTTCTGAAGTATTTTTAGCGAAGGAAACAATTTCAGCTTTAGCCGTTTCATGAATCATCCCTGAGGTTGCCCAATTTCTTTCTTTAAGCCTTTCCTTTAACGCCGGAAGAAAGATATTCATATTCTGCCAGAAATTCAGGAATTTCTTTCTGGGTACATCATCATCTTCTCCAAGATTCTGAGCCCATTCTTTAATCCTCTCCTCATCAAACATATATTCCAATACGGCCTGATCACTATCCGAAAATTTCAAAACATCATCCCAGTCTTTCTGTAAAGTAGGAAACCATTTTAAAAATTCTGAAAAATCATCATTCGGAATAAGATTCAGACTTCTGTAAACATCAAATGAAAAAAGCCAGAGAGGTATTCCCTGGATAGGCTGTTTATCTGCAATGGTATTGATCAGCTCTTCCACGGTAAAGAAATTGGGAAGAAAACCTGAGTAGTTGCTCTCCTCTAAGATCTGTCTGATAAATACAATGGGACGCTTTCCGGGCAGAATGATATTAAACGCAGAAAGGTCCTGGTTTTGTGCCAGCAGTTCGTGAATGATCTTATTGAGGAATTTCAAGGGGCTTTATAGCTTTTTAAATGTTCTAATTCTTCAGCAATGGCAGTATTATATTCTGCCTGCTTTTCTTTATTCATCCCATGACTGGTATCTTTGTCATAGGAGATCTGAAAGTTTTTATAATCGTTGGATATGTCTTTATAAATTGAAGCAAACCATTTATCATAATCAGCCGAAGTATTGATTTTTTCGGCAATCATTTTTCGCATTTTTCTTACAAATAACTCTGCAATATCAAAATGTTTTTGCTCATGGACTAAGATATAATCATTAATCTTTTTCACATCCTTCCATGATTTATCTTCATTGAAAATTGTTTTGATCTCTATTTTAACAGGAGATTTAGGATTGGTAGATTTGATGACTGAATATTCCCAGCCACAATGCGTATAGGCGGCTACATCCGGATTATTTTTTCTGTTCGCTGTACTTTTAAAATTATTCCAGTCAAGTTTTTGATCTTCCTTCCAGATTATCTTTTGTCCAAATACAAGGTGTACAGCTAAAAAGAGGGATAAAACAATCAGTTTCATGCTTATTCCGCTACAATTGTTTTTGTAATCCAGTTTTTTCCGCCATTCCAGAATCTAAAAGTATAGGTTCCTTTCTGCTGTGGGCTAAACTTAATCTGATTTGTTCCTACATAGCTGCTCTGCTGGCAAGGACCACTTGTCATATATTTATAAGTAGTCACCGTTCTTTCAAGATCATCTTCATAAATATAATCATATCCATAAAAACCATCACAATGAGAAGGATAAGTAGAATACGTTTTTATGCTCTGTATGCTAAATACACTCATGGTGTCTTTCATAACCTTTACACTGTCTATTTTGATCTTAGCAATAGATTCAATAGTCTGGTAATCATCATCATTACATGAGACTACTACTAATCCCAATAATAATGTCGAAAATCCAATGTTTAAAAACGTTTTCATAACCTTCAATTTTCTGATTATCAATAAATATTTAGCAAAGTTTACTTCCCAATCATACAAATTTAGGAATTAAAATTACCTTTTGATACATAAACTACTTTTTTTGTATCAAAAAATTCTTCATCAAAATAGTTTTTAAGATTATAGATCTCAGATTTAATCCCGGCAAGCTCTTCTGCAAGGTCACCGCCTTTTAAATATAAAATTCCGTTATGCTTGGCATTCAACTGTTCTTTTTCAAATTTTCCTTTCAGCCATCTTAAAAATTCAGGCATCTGGGTTACCGCTCTGCTGACTACAAAATGGAACTTTTCTTTCAGCTTTTCCGCTCTTCCATGGATAGCCTTTACATTTTTCAAACCAACACCTTCTGCTACCGCATTAACGACACTGATTTTCTTTCCGATGGAATCTATTAAGGTAAACTCTGTCTCCGGAAACATAATGGCTAAAGGAATTCCCGGAAAACCTCCTCCGGTTCCAATATCCAATACTCTTGTTCCCGGTGCAAATTCCATCACTTTAGCAATTCCCAAAGAATGCAGGATATGCTTTTCATACAGCGATTCCATATCTTTTCTGGAAATTACATTGATCTTTTCATTCCACTCATTATAAAGTTCCTCCAATTGAGCAAACTGTTTTAGCTGGGTTTCTGTAAGATCCGGGAAATATTTTAATAGTAACGTTGTAGACATGTGAATTATTATAATCTGCAAAAATAAGATTTTATTATTTTTATTCAAACTTTAGCAGCATCTATATCAAAAAATAAAACGGCAGCACCACATTGTACAACACATCTGCTTCTTTAGGTTTTTCAATTATAAAAAATGGCAACTGAAATCCTTCTTATTTTACAGATTCATTTTAAATCTTCAATTACACTCAGGAAAAACATCAGTTCAAAATATTTTACGACACTTCAAAACCTGATAAAAATCTTTAAACTAGGGCTGTTTTTATTTCCCGACAAGACCTTTTTATTATATATTTGTTAAAATTGAAAAAAAACATGGATAAACTTTCAGATAGAGTAAAAAGACTAGGATACTCACAGACTTTTGTAATGTCTAACAAAGCCAGAGAAATGAAGGCAAGCGGAATTGATGTAATTAGCTTAACTCTTGGCGAGCCGGATTTCGATGTTCCGGACAATATAAAACAGGCTGCTTTTGATGCCATTAATGAGAATTACAGTCACTACTCTCCTGTTCCCGGATTTCTGGAATTACGTGAAGCAATTGCTTATAAATTAAAAAGGGATAACCATTTAGAATATAAACCCACTCAGATTTGTGTCTCCAATGGTGCCAAGCAGGCTATCATTAATGTTTTGGCAGCTATCATCAATGACGAAGATGAAGTACTGCTTCCTGCCCCTTATTGGGTAAGCTATGATGAGATGGTAAAAATGATGGGCGGAAACTCTGTCATGCTTCCTACTTCTTATGTAACAGACTTTAAAATTACGGCAGAACAGCTGGAAGAGGCCATCACAGAAAAAACGAAAGCTGTACTTTTCAGCTCGCCATGTAATCCTTCCGGAGGATATTATACATATGACGAATTGAAATCGTTAGCAAAAGTGATTGCAAAACACCCTCAAATCACTGTTATCTCAGATGAAATCTATGAATTCATTAATTACGAGACAAAAACTACTTCTATTGCCCAGTTTCCGGAAATATATGAACAAACTGCTGTTATCAACGGAATGTCTAAAGCATTTGCAATGACAGGTTGGAGAATAGGATATTCTGCATGTCCTGAATGGCTGGCAAAAGCTTGTGAAAAAGTTCAGGGTCAAATGACCAGCGGAGCAAATACCGTGGCTCAAAGAGCTTCTATTACTGCATTAAAGGCAGATCCTTCCGAATACAAATACATGATCGATGCTTTCAAGCAGAGAAGAGATCTTATGTTTGATCTCATCAAGGAAATTCCAGGATTCAAAGTATTGCTTCCTAAAGCAGCCTTCTATTTCTTCCCGGATATCTCTCATTATATTGGAAAAACACTAAACGGAACGGAAATTAATAATTCAGATGATTTTGCCATGTTCCTTTTAGAAAATGCCCATGTAGGATGTGTAGGTGGACTTTCTTTCGGAAGCCCTGAATGTATCCGTTTTTCATATGCCGCTTCTGAAGAAGAACTTAGAGAGGCAATGAAACGAATCAAGAATTTACTTGCTCCTTTCAATTAATAACCCAATTCCAATATATCAAATGAATCTGTTCAAAAAACTGACAATTGCCACAAGTATTGCTGCCGCAAGTTTCACAGGCTATGCTTATGGGCAGGATTTCCAATGGAAAGAAGCAAAATCAAACGGCTACTCTTACAGGTATGTTACCAATGACCCTACTTCAGCCAGATATTACACGCTGAAAAACGGCTTAACGGTCATTCTGAGTCCTACCCATAAGGATCCGAGAATTCAGACTTATATTGCCACGAAAGCAGGAAGCAAAACCGATCCTGCAGACCATACCGGACTGGCACACTATCTGGAACATATGCTTTTCAAAGGAACTGATCAGTTTGGCTCTAAAGACTGGGCTAAAGAAAAACCTCTTTTGGATCAGATTGATGCTCTTTACGAGAAATACAATACCACAAAAGACGAAGCTAAAAGAAAAGAAATCTATAAAGAAATAGACAGGGTTTCCGGAGAAGCAGCAAAATATGCCATAGCCAATGAATACGACAAAATGCTGGCTGGTATGGGTGCTGATGGAACTAATGCCTTTACTTCTTTTGAACAGACCGTATACACAGAAGATATCCCGGCGAATGTTATTGATAAATTTCTGGCTGTACAGTCTGAAAGATTCAGACAGCCGGTATTGAGACTTTTCCATACAGAACTTGAAGCAGTTTACGAAGAGAAAAACAGATCACTTGATGATGATGGAGACAAGATTTTTGATACCATGTTTGCCAACCTTTTCCCTAATAACAATTATGGAAAGCAGACAACAATAGGAACTATTGAACATTTAAAAAACCCATCTCTTCAGGCCATCAGAGATTATTACAATAATTATTATGTTCCCAACAATATGGGAATCATCATGTCGGGAGACTTTAATCCGGATGAAGTCATTGCAAAAATAGACAAAGCCTTCTCCTACTTGAAAACCAAAACAGTTCCTGAATATAAAATCGGACAAGAAAAGCCCATTACAGCTCCTGTTGTCAAAGAAGTTGTAGGACCCAATCCTGAAAGCGTAATGCTTGGCTTCAGATTTCCGGGAGCTTCTACCAAAGATGCCAGATTGCTGAACCTTGTAGGAAATATGCTTACCAATGGCCAGGCAGGATTAATTGATCTTAATTTGGTCAAAAAACAAAAATTACTGGGCGCAGATGCTTTTCCTTATGCTTTAAAAGATTATTCTGTTCTATTGATACAGGGAAAGCCCACTGAAGGACAGTCTCTGGACGAAGTCAAAAACTTATTGCTTCAGGAAATAGACAAGTTAAGAAAAGGAGAATTCTCTGATGACTTAATTCAGTCTATCGTAAACAATGAAAAGAAAAACATCATCCAGAAGGATGAAAAATATTCTTCCCGAGCAGGGATCCTGATGGATGAATTCACCTCTGATGTAGATCATAAAGCTTCATTGGAATATGTGGATGAAATCTCCCATCTGACTAAAAAGGATATTATGGACTTCACTTCAAAGTATCTTCAAAACAATAATTATGTAGCTGTTTACAAGAAAAAAGGAGAAGATAAAAGTATTGTAAAAGTTGACAAACCCACTATTACTCCGGTTTCAGTAAACAGAGAAGATCAGTCTCCTTTCCTTAAGAAGATTGATGAGATGCCGGAAAATGCAATCTCTCCGATATGGTTGAATTATGATAAAGATATCGCCAAAAATAAACTGGGAGCTATAGATGTTCTTTCTGTAAAAAACACAGATAACGCCCTGTTCAGAATGTATTATCATTTTGATTCCGGAAAATGGAACAACAAGATACTTCCGTTGGCAGCAGAATATCTTCAGTATTTAGGAACGAAAAATAAATCTTCTGAAGCCATCAGTAAAGAGTTTTATAAGCTTGCTTCAAGTTTTGAGGTAAGTGCCGGAAACGAGGAAACTTCGGTATCTCTGGAAGGTTTAAATGAAAACTTTGACCAAACCATTGCTTTATTTGAAGACCTGATCAAAAACAGTCAGGCTGACCAGGAAGCTTTAGATGCCTATAAAGTAAGACTTAAGAAAGCCAGGGCTAATGCCAAACAGAATAAAGCAACCATCATGAGTGGGCTTAGAAGTTATGCACAGTATGGGGCACAAAATCCTTTTAATAACGTTTTAACGGATGCAGAACTTGATGCCCTGAAAGCAGAAGATCTGATCAATGTACTTCATGATTTATTCAATTTTAAGCATAAAGTACTGTATTACGGACCAAAATCAGGAAATGAAGTCGTAGCATCCCTGACTCCCGTTCACAAACTTCCGGCAACCCTGAAAGAGTTGCCTAAAAGCAAAACTTTTGTTCAGATACCTACGGATAAAAATAAGGTATTGTTTGCCCATTATGACATGGTTCAGGCCGAGGTTTTCTGGATAAGAAACTCCGATCAGTACAACCCTACCATTACCCCGACTGTAAGTTTATTCAATACTTATTTTGGAGGCGGAATGGGTTCCATTGTATTCCAGACCATCAGAGAATCTAAAGCATTAGCCTACTCTACTTATTCTTATTTTGCACTTCCGGGTAAGAAAACTGATAAAGATATGATTATGGCTTATGTAGGAACTCAGGCTGATAAATTCAATGAGTCTACTACGGCAATGAATGAGTTGCTGACTACACTGCCAAAATCCGAGCAATTGTTTGAAACTGCCAAAAGTGGATTGAAAAAATCTATTGCATCAGAAAGAATTACACAGGATGGTATCATTTTTTCTTATTTAAAATCCCAAAAGCTTGGAAACAACTTTGATATGAGAAAAAATGTCTACGAACAGGCTCCCAAACTGTCTTTCACAGATATCAATACCTTTCATGATAAGGAAATGAAAAACAAAACCTACACTTACTGTCTGGTAGCTTCTCAAGATAAAGTAAATGAAGATGCTATGCAGAAATTAGGAGAGGTAAAAAAACTTAATTTAACTGAAATATTCGGATATTAAAATATACAAAAAGTCCTGTTTTCAGGGCTTTTTTATTTAGGAATGAATCAAAAACAATTATAGATTTTATTTATCGAAAACAACTTGTTCGATAGATAAAACTTTTATATCTTTGCATTAGAAATTAAATATAAAAACAGAAAATTATGTCTTTAGTAGGAAAAAAATTCCCAAATTTAACAATCGACGCAATGTCAGAAATGGGTGACGATCTTAGAATCAACATCCTTGATGAAGCAGTAAACAACCAACAAAAAGTTCTTTTATTCTGGTACCCGAAAGATTTCACTTTCGTTTGCCCTACAGAACTTCACGCTTTCCAGGAAGCTTTAGGTGAGTTCGAAAAAAGAAACACTAAAGTAATCGGAGCATCTTGTGATACTAACGAAGTACACTTCGCTTGGTTAAACACTCCAAAAGATAACGGAGGTATCGAAGGGGTTACTTACCCACTTTTAGCTGATACTCACAGACAATTAGCAAACACGTTAGGAATCGTAGATCAGGATTTCGAATATAACGAAGAAGGAGAAGAGGTTTTCACAGGTTCTAACGTAACATACAGAGCAACTTACCTTATCGACGAAACTGGAAAAATTTTCCACGAAGCGGTAAACGATATGCCTCTAGGTAGAAACGTAAAAGAATTCTTAAGATTAATCGATGCTTATACTCACGTTCAAAAACACGGTGAAGTATGTCCTGCAAACTGGGAAGAAGGTAAAGATGCAATGAAAGCAGACAGAACTTCTACAGCAGAATACTTAGCTAAGAACTAATATAATGTGTTAATTTGAAAATGAGATAATTTGAAAATTATTTAAGAATTATCTCATTTTCTTTATCATACTTATTAACGCATTTTCAAATAACAAATTTTCAATTTATTATCATGTACACAGAATTAACCGAAGATACATTACAGAATATTGTGAATGACAACGAAAAAGTAGTTGTTCAATATGGCGCAACATGGTGTGGAAACTGCAGAATCATGAAGCCGAAATTTAAAAAATTAGCATCAGAAAATGAAACAATCCCTTTCTTATATGTAGATGCTGAAAAACTTCCTGAAAGCAGAAAATTAGCAAAAGTGGACAACTTACCTACTTTCGCCATCTTTAAAAACGGTGAATTAGTCAATCAGGTTCAATCTAACCAGGCAGAAAGTTTAATTAACCTTTTTAACGAATTATCATAATGAAATTACCCGTAATCAGACAATTTTATCAGAATCAGACTCCTGAAAATCTTGAAAAAACACTGGAAGTTCTGGAAAGTTTCTGTGAATTCAGAGGAACAAGTGAAGAAGATCTTAATGTAGCCGGAGAGCTTATTACAAACATCTGTGGAGCTTTGGAAGTTCACTCTAATGTACAGAATGGAATGAGCGAAAAAGACGCTTTAAACTCTTTTGCACAAAAGGTTTTAGGCTCTATCGACAAATAGTTCTTTACTTATTTACCATCAATTGGTTTAATAATTAAAAATTATAAAAACACAATATACCTGGGGCTTCCCCATTACTATATTTTTTCCCTATTCTTTAATAACTGCTTTATTTTCAACTGGAACAATACTTCAAAAGCCTATCGGGTCAATATGAAGCCAGAAGTTATATCCGTATCTGTTAAAGAATATCCAATTAAAATCCCGATGAAATGTCATCAGGATTTTTTGGGTTCGCTGCTTTAAATATTCATATAGCTCATCTGTAGCCCAGCCATTTTCTTTGACTTACATGTATATAAACACTAATAACACAAATATTTTTCCACAAATACCACAAGTACAAACTGCATTAATAGTATCATCTGTGAAAATACCAATGTGATTTGTGGTTAAAAAATGACTAAATACATCTATCCTATATCACATAAGCTTCATCAGATTAATTTCAATTAATCAATCCTTTGCAACCTTATTGATCAAGCTTCTAATTTTTTCTTTGCGTTAAAAAAATATT
>Ga0105243_10000468_pt1 | contig 41748 bp, 36 predicted proteins | sample KBSM34metaG_FD_81525 | JGI IMG/M metagenome (GOLD analysis project Ga0105243, IMG submission 81525) | Miscanthus rhizosphere microbial communities from Kellogg Biological Station, Michigan, USA - KBS M3-4 metaG | ecosystem: Host-associated > Plants > Roots > Rhizosphere > Soil | place... | reverse complement strand
GGCGGTGGTGGCGGTGGCGGTGGCGGTGGCGGTGGCGGTGGCGGCGCAGCAAAGCATGCTGGAAACAAAGCCCCGCAGTTGTGCGATAGCGCCATCCCGCCGCCTGCCGCTGACCACGGTTGCTGGCCGCACATCGCGGCAATGCCGGCCAGCGTTCCCTTCCGATCATTCCCGCGCGATGGGCGACGGTCCCGTCACCGCGGATGCCTGCGTGGCTTCAACCTACTGGTACCGATGTCACGAACTCGGCCAGCAAGGCATTGCAGCGCCGCGCATGGGTGAAGGTCATCCCGTGCGAAGCACCGGCGAGGACATGGTGGCGCGCATCGGGCAACCACTCGGCCAGCGCGGAAGCGTTGTCGCGGTACTGCGCCGGACTCAGTTCGCCGCTGACCAGCAGCACCGGCAGCGCCAGGGCCGCGGCCTGCTCGCGGTCGTAGGCCGGCAGCGCATCGCCGATCTGCGGCACCAAGGTCTGCGCGTTGTCGCGCACCATCTGCCGGAACGTCGCGCTGCTGCGCGCCCAGGCGCCGGGCTGGCTGACCGAATCGACGAAACATTCCAGGCCGGCCTCGACCTGCCCGTCGCGCAGCAAGGCGATCGCCCGCGCGCGGATCGCCACCACCTCCTCCGGCAGGCCCTGCGGCTGCGGCCCGCCCGGATCGAACAGGCTCAGGCTGGCGATCGCGGCAGGCCGCTGCAGCGCGACCTGCCAGGCTACCGCGGCGCCGCGCGAGTGGCCGACCAGATGCACCGGTTGTCCGTAGCTGGCGAGGAACCCGGCAACCTGCTGCGCATGCCAACGCCAGCCGAAGCGATGCCGCAGCGACGATGGCAATTGCGGGAAATACTGGCCCAGGCTCAGTGCGGCGACCTCGAAGCCCTCGGACAGGCCGCGCAGTTGCGGCGCCCAATAGCGGTAGTCGCACAGCGCACCATGCACCAGCACCACCGGGGCGCCGTCGCCGAGCCGCAAGTAGGCAAGTGCATCGTCGTCGCCCAGCAAGTGAACCGCAGGCTTGCCTAGCGGGGTGCGCGGACCGATCACCGGTGGTCTCCGGCAAGGCGCCGCAACGGAGCCCGCCCGACGACATTCATGGCGGCCTCACTGACACGGGCACCGGAGAGGAGGCGAAAGAGATGGCCCGCACTGGACCGCCGCGAACGTGGAAACCGCGGCCGCGAGCGTCTCAGCGGCGGCGCCGGCACGACGGAGGACGTCGTGTTGTGTGCGCCGCACGCGCTGGCGATGCAGCCCAGCGAAATCCAGCGCGGCATCCCCGGGAGCGGCGGCGTCACGCGCCCAAGACCGCCGGTCGCCGCAATGCCGAAGGCGATGCAGGCCAGCGGCGGAAGGAATTCCATGCGCGATGGACGATGACGCGGTGCGCGCGGAGAGACACGCAGTACGCGCCGGCCTTTCGACGCAGAGGGTGCCAGCGCGGCATCCCGAGCCGTACTAGTACGCGCAGCGGCGTCATACGCCGCAGGCCGTCGATCGCCGCAGCGCCGAAGGCGGTGTCCACCACCGGCAGGATTCGCGGTCGAAGAGGCCATGCAGGCTGGGGATGATGTGGTGCGCCCGGAGGGATTCGAACCCCCGACCAATGGCTTCGGAAGCCACTACTCTATCCGGCTGAGCTACGGGCGCAACGGACGCGCATTCTAACGGCAAACCGCGCGCCGCGTCTCCCCCATGCCCGATTGCCGCCACGGCCGGCCCCGGCGGTCGCCGTATCCGCCGCCGCGCGGCGCGGCTTCCGCGAGGGCCGGCGTTCGGCGACGGCGCATCGCGTGCGTACAGCCAATTCCTGTGCCCGGGTCTGCAGCCCGAAGCGGGTGCGCAGGCCGTCGCCGTCGCAGCGGCCACCGCGCGAGCGTGCTGCCGCCGGCCGGGCCCGGCTGCTACCCTTGCGCGATGGGTTACGAACGCTACGAAACGCCCGCCGCGCTGCCGCCGCGCGCGCGCCTGGGCCAGTACTGGAAACTGCTGCGCGGCGACCGTCCGATCGGCGCGCTGCTGCTGCTGTGGCCGACCTGGTGGGCGCTGTGGCTGGCCGCCGACGGGGTGCCGCCGTTGTGGACACTGTTCGTGTTCACCGCCGGGGTCTGGCTGACCCGCTCGGCCGGCTGCGTCATCAACGACTACGCCGACCGCTGGCTGGACCCGCAGGTCGAGCGCACCCGCAGCCGGCCGCTGGCCACCGGCGCGGTCAGCGGCCGCGAGGCGCTGGCGGAGTTCGCGCTGCTGATGCTCGTCGCCTTCGCGCTGGTGCTGACGATGAACGCGCTGACCATCGGCCTGAGCGTGGTCGGGCTGTTCCTGGCCGCCAGCTATCCCTATCTGAAGCGCTACACCTACCTGCCGCAGGTCTATCTGGGCATGGCCTTCGGCTGGGGCATCCCGATGGCGTTCGCGGCGATCCGCGGCGAGGTGCCGGCGCTGGGCTGGCTGCTGTACGCGGCAAACATCCTGTGGGCCACCGCCTACGACACCTGGTACGCGATGGTGGACCGCGAGGACGACCTGCGCGCCGGCTCCAAGTCCACTGCGATCCTGTTCGGCGACCTGGACCTGATCGCGCAGGGCATCCTGTACGCGCTGATGTTCGTCGCGCTGGGCTTCGTCGGCACCCGCGGCGCGCTGGGGATCTGGTACTGGGTGGGCTTGGGCGTGGCCGCGTTGCTGGTCGCCTACGAATTCCGCATCGCGCGAACCCGCGAACGCGCCCCCTGCTTTCGCGCCTTCATGCACAACAACTGGGTCGGCCTGGCGATCTTCGTCGGCATCGTCGCGGCGTTGGCGCTGCGCGCAGGATAGACCCTGGCGAGACGCCGCGCAGTGGCGGCTGCCCCCCCGACGATGTCGTAAGGAGCCAGGCGGCGCTCCCGGCCGCTGACGGCAATACCACAGGGCACTTCGTCCTGTCGTTGCCGGCAAAGCGTCGGGACTGAAGTCCCTCCCACAAAACCGTCGATCGACTCCTGCAGGAGCGGCTTCAGCCGCGACGCCGTTTCCACGACTGGTGCCGGGAACGACTTCGATCACGACACGCATGAGACCGGCAAAATCCGCCTCCCACCTGCTGGATCGGCATGTCCCCGCCCCGACCTGGCCCGAAGGCGCAATCGGGGGAAAGAGCGTTGGCGCGCTCCGCTTCGAAGCAGCGACATCGCGCTACGCTAGCGGAACAAGACAGCGGCGCGCGGCTCGAACAGGCGCGCGATGCGGTGCAAGCCCGCCATCGCGAACACGGCGGCCCATCCCGATCGCGCCAGCCAGCGCTACGGCTTCCCGTCTGCCGTCGGCGCATGCGTCAGCAGCGCGAACGCCCGCTGCTGTTCCTGCGCATCCTGCAGACCGCTGATGCGCAGCCTGTCGCCGGGGAGCGGCGCCATCACCGTCGCCACGGTGAGCACCTGGCCGTCGGCCAGCAGCGCGATCGGCTTGCCGATGTTCTGCTCCGTCGCCCGGGTCAGGCGATCGTCGTGCCCCGAGAAATGCAGATCGAGTGCCGGCTTGCCATCGTCGCCGTCCACGCGCGCCACCGTCGCGGCGCCATCGACGGCCAACAACGGCTGCGGCGCCAGATACACCGGCCGTCCCTGGTACGCGGCCTCGGTATAGCCGGCGCTGGGCGCATTGCTGGCCAGGCGCCATTCGATCTTCGCCTTCACCGCACTCGCGTCCGCACTCGCGCCGGCGCCATCGGGCGACGGGGCGTAGCTGCATCCGCTCATGCCGAACACGCACAACGCCAACGACAGTCCCAGAGTTCTCCAACGCATCGCCATCTCCCGCAGTTCGTTTGGCGACATCATAGAAGAACCGGCCGTTGCGGCCTGTCGCAGACCGCTGCCCAAGCCGCGTCACGCAGAAGAACGTGCCATGCATCGCGCTGCGGAACCCCCGCCAGCGGCCGATTGCGTCGGGTCGTGGCTTCTGCACCGCACGACGAAGCGTAACGCTCGCCCCCCATCAGGCACGCCCTCGCTGCCGTTGCGCGGTCCACAGGCAACCACAGCAGCAACCGCTCCCTGCGTGCATGACAGATCACGCGACCACGGCCCGCAGCAAACACGCATACCCACATGACCTGCCACGCCTTTGCCGTCGCGGGGCCAATCGCCGCGGCGGCACGCAAGCCACCAACGCACTCACGGCACCCGCGCCACCACCCACGCATCGACCCGGGCCACGCCGGCGCGGCGCAGCGCCCGTGCCGCGGCATGCAGAGTGGCGCCAGTGGTCATCACGTCGTCGATCAGCGCCACGTGCGGTGGCAGTGGCGCCTGCACCGCGAACGCATGGCGCAGGTTGCGGCGCCGCGCCTGCGCGTCGAGTTCCGACTGCGGCGCCGTCGCGCGCACGCGCTGCAGGCCGGCGCACAGCGGCAGGCCCAGCGCGCGCGCCAGCGGCCGTGCCAGTTCCAGCGCCTGGTCGTAGCCGCGCTGGCGCAGCCGCGCGGAATGCAGCGGCACCGGCAGCACCGCCTGCGGGCGCGGCAAGCCGGCGCAGCGCGCCTGCAGCAACGCCGCCAGCAGGCGCCCGGCGGCTAGGTCCTGGTGGAACTTGAAGCGGCGCAACAGCCCATCCACCGGCGCGGCGTAGACGCAGGCGCTGGCGACCAGGGCCAGCGGCGGCGGTTTGCGTTGGCAGGCGCCGCACAGTTGGCCCGCATCCAGCGCGGGCAACGGCAGCGCACACGCCTGGCAGGCGCTTGTATTCCAGGGCAGCGCGTCGCGGCAGGCCGGGCAAAGGTCCAGGCCGGCGGCGCCGGGTTCGGTACAGACCAGGCAGCGCTCCGGCAGCACCCAGCGCTGCAGCCGCCGCCAGCAGCCGTCAACCCAGCTCGACTCATCGAAGTTGACAGAGATATCCATGCTCACCAGACTGCCCGCTTTCCCAGCCGCTTACCGTCAGGAAACCCCCATGTCCGCTGTCGTCCGACACGACTGGCAACGCCAGGAACTGCTCGCCCTGTTCGATCTGCCGTTCCCGGAGCTGCTGCACCGCGCCGCCGCCGTGCATCGCGAACACTTCGACCCGGCGCAGGTGCAGGTCTCCACGCTGCTGTCGGTGAAGACCGGCGGTTGCCCGGAGGATTGCGCGTACTGCCCGCAGGCGCAGCGCTACGACACCGGGGTGGACGCGCAGAAGCTGATGAGCACCGAGGCGGTGCTGGAGAAGGCGCGCCAGGCCAAGGCCGCCGGCGCCTCGCGGTTCTGCATGGGCGCGGCGTGGCGCTCGCCGAAGGACCGCGACATCCCCAAGGTCGCGGCGATGATCCGCGAAGTGAAGGCGCTGGGCCTGGAGACCTGCGCCACCCTGGGCATGCTCGACGGGCGCCAGGCGCAGGCGCTGAAGGCGGCCGGGCTGGACTACTACAACCACAATCTGGACACCGCGCCGGATTTCTACGACACGATCATCCACACCCGCCAGTACCAGGACCGCCTGGACACGCTCGCCCACGTGCGCGACGCCGGCATGAAGACCTGCTGCGGCGGCATCGTCGGCATGGGCGAATCGCGCGAGCAGCGCGCCGGCCTGCTGCAGGCGCTGGCCAACCTGCCGGTGCATCCGGACTCGGTGCCGATCAACCGCCTGGTGCAGGTCGCCGGCACCCCGCTGCACGGCACTGTCGAACTGGATTCGTTCGAGTTCGTGCGCACCATCGCGGTGGCCCGCATCGCGATGCCGCAGGCGATGGTGCGGCTGTCGGCCGGCCGCGAGAGCATGAGCGACGAACTGCAGGCGCTGTGCTTCTGCGCCGGCGCCAACTCGATCTTCTACGGCGAAAAACTGCTGACCACCGGCAACCCGGATACCGCGCGCGACCAGGCGCTGTTCTCGCGCCTGGGCCTGAAGCCGATGCAGGTGCACGTGGACGCCGATGCGCACGACCACCCCGGCACGGTGCATGCGGACATCACCGCACCGGCGCCGACAGCGGACAGGCCGGCGATCGCCGCGGCGCTGGTCTGACGCCAGCGCGTCGCGCCGGCGCGCGCGTCCATCCGCCGATCCGGCCGTCCATCGCCGGCGGCGCCCGGCCCGGCCGGGGACGCGCTACGCTAGCCAACCGATCCCAGGCCCCGCCGCCCATGGCCCGTCCCGATCTGCACGACCGCATCCAGTCCTTGCGCAAGCTGCGCGAGGCGCAGGGCCGCATCCGCGTGCGCCGCAGCGTGGGCCGCCGCGACGGCGTGCGCCTGGAGCTGGACGGGCGCTGGCTGACCGGCTTCTGCAGCAACGACTACCTGGGCCTGGCGCAGCAGTTCGAAGTGCTCGCCGCGCTGCAGGACGCGGCCGCGCGCGAGGGCGTCGGCGCCACCGCCTCGCACCTGGTCTGCGGCCACCATGCGCTGCACGAGAGCCTGGAACGCGAGGTCGCCGACTGGCTCGGCTATCCGCGCGCGCTGCTGTTCGGCAGCGGCTTCCTCGCCAACCTGGCGGTGCAGCAGGCGCTGCTGAGCGAAGAAGAAGACGTGTGCGTGCAGGATCGGCTCAACCACGCCAGCCTGCTCGACGCCACCCGCCTGGCCGGTTGCCGCCTGCGCCGCTATCCGCACCTGGATACCGAAGGCGCGATGCGCCAGCTCAAGCACGCCGCCGACGGCGCGGCGATGCTGGCCACCGATGGCGTGTTCAGCATGGATGGCGACATCGCCCCGCTGCGCTCGCTGACCCTGGTGGCGCGCATGCAGCAGGCGCTGATGTACGTGGACGACGCGCACGGCGTCGGCGTGGTCGGCCCGCATGGCCGCGGCTGCGTGGCCGAGGCCGGGCTGGGCGTGGACGATGTGCCGCTGCAGCTGGTGACCCTGGGCAAGGCACTGGGCGGCTACGGCGCGCTGGTCGTCGGCGACGAGGCGCTGATCCGGCATCTGGCCGAAACCGCGCGCCCCTACCTGTACACCACCGCGCTACCGCCGGCGCAGGCGGCCGCCTCGCTGGCCGCGGTGAAACTGGCGCGGCGCGACCAGTGGCGGCGCGAACGCCTGGCCGAGACCATCGCCGCGTTCCGCGGCGGCGCGCGCCGGCATGGCCTGGAACTGATGGCCTCGGACACGCCGATCCAGCCGCTGCTGTGCGGCGACGAGGCCAGCGCGCTGGCGCTGTCGGCGGCGCTGGAACAGGCCGGCTTCCTGGTCTCCGCGATCCGCCCGCCGACCGTGCCCGAAGGCAAGTCGCGGCTGCGGGTCACGCTGTCGGCGTTGCACACGCCGGCGCAGGTGCAGGCGCTGCTGGACGCGCTGGCGCTGGCGCGCGACCGCCTGGCCGTGCACCCGGTCGGCCTGCCGGCATGAGCGGGCCGGTGTGAGCGGCCCGCGGTGAGCGACGGCGACCTCGCGGCGCGCCGCGAGGTCTGGGCCGCACTGTCCGAGCTGTACCTGGACGACGATGTCGCCACGCGGCATGCGCACATCGCCGCCGTGCTCGCGGCCTCGCCGTACGCGCCGCAGACGCTGCGGCGCATGCTGCTGCACGACGTGCATCCACGCCTGGCGCCGAACCTGTTGAGCGTGGCCGGGGTCTGGCAAGGCTTCGACACCGCCTGGCTGAGCGTGGCGATCCAGCGCGGCGAAGGCGTGCAGCGCTGGCCGGCCTGGCGCACCCGCGCCTACCCGCGCGAACAATGGCGCTTGCTGTTGCCGCGGCTGCTGGCGTTGCGCGCGCAACGCTGAGCACGGCGTTCCCCGGTTCTCTTTTCCCATTCGGCACACGATCGACGATGCACATCGAAACCCTGGGGCACGGCCCCGATCTGGTCCTGATCCACGGCTGGGCGCTGCACGGCGGCATCTTCGCGCCCTTGGTCGAGCGCCTGTCGGCGCAGTTCCGCATGCACTTGGTGGACCTGCCCGGACATGGCCACAGCCGCGGCGACGACACGCCGCTGGCGCTGCCGCACGTGGTCAGCGCGATCGCCGCGGCCACGCCGCCGGCGGCGTGGCTGGGCTGGTCGCTGGGTGGGCTGTTCGCGCTGCATGCCGCGGCGACCCAGCCGCAGGTGCGCGGCCTGGCGATGCTCGCGGCGACGCCGCGGTTCGTGCGCGGCGGCGACTGGCCGCATGCGGTGGAACCGCAGGTGTTCGCGCAGTTCGGCCGCGACCTGGCCGAAGACTACCGTGGCACGCTGGACCGCTTCCTGGCGCTGGACACGCTGGGTTCGGCGCATGCGCGCAGCGAATTGCGCACGCTGCGCGAGACCCTGAGCGCGCGCGGCGAACCCGATGCGCAGGCGCTGCAGGACGGGCTGGCGCTGCTCGAGCGCAGCGACCTGCGCCGCGCATTGCCGGGCCTGCGCGTGCCCAGCCTGTGGATCAGCGGCCAACGCGACCGGCTGGTCTCGCCCGCCGGCATGGACGACGCCGCAGCGCTGACGCAGCATGCGCGGACGTTGCACATCGCCGGCGGCGGCCACGCTCCGTTCCTCGGCCATGCCGACGACGTCGCCATGGCGCTGAGCGAGTTCCTTGCCGCCTTGCCGTAAGGACTACGCCCCCCGGCACTGGCCGCTGGCGAACGATGCGGCAGCCACCTGGCACACCTTCGCATGATGACTGCGCCATCCGAAGCGCAGCCATCGGGACCCCGCGCAGCCGCAGCTCCCCGACCCCGGCGCGCAGAGACGCTGGATCTGCACGGCAAACCTCCCCAAGGCGCCGCCGATGCGCAGCCGAACGCGGATTCAGCGTCGCCAGGCGCTGCGCCAGCGAAGCGTCCGCACTCCAGTGCATCAAGACACCCGCCGTTGCGTGCACTACCGACTGCGACCCCGCGCCCGAGCGCATGCAGATCCGCAGGCGGTTTGGAACACCGCGCATGTCATGATCAAAGGCGGCAACGCGATGCCGACACAGGACAACCAGGCGGAACGCGGCCTGAGATTTCCGGCAACAGGAGAGCGACACGATGGTATCGATGCTCGGCAGAATGCTCAGGATGTTCGGGCTCCTGGTCGCGGCAAGCGCCAGCATGCCCGCCATGTCGTCGCCTCCGGCAGCGCCTTGCCGGTTCGAGGCGCCTGCGGACCTGGACGCCGCCCCCGCCCGATGGCTCGGCGGTTGCCGACATGGAGCCGCCGATGGCCTCGGCATAGTCAGGGCCGGGACCGCCGAGCCGTATGCCTTCTTCGCGGGACGGATGCAGGAGGGCCGCCCGGCCGAGGGCCTGCTCATGCTGCACGAGGGGGGATTGATGGTAGCCGTTCGCTTCGATGCGGCCTTGCGTGTCGTGAGCAGCGACGGCCTCCGGCCAAACGAGGACGACCGCGTGTTCGCGCAAGCGCGAGCGGCTGCGCTCGAAACCGCCGCGCGCTTGCGCCAAGAGGGGAACCAGGCGTCTGCCGCCTACTACGCCGCTCTGGCGCAGCGGATCACGGAGAGCCGTCCGGAATGAACGACCGCGACTGGACCCTCAGTGTCGCCACCCGATGCGGGGCCAGGGCAAGGTCCTCACCAGGCCGATGATCCTCGGCGTTCGATTGCCCGAGTCCGCCAAGAACCGCTCCACCGGATCGGCAGCCTGCAGCACCCGACCGGAGACCCCGCCTCGCGCTGCCGCATCTGCGTGCGAATACTGGCGTTCGCAAAACGGCTTGCGGCACGCTCGTGGATCGTTCTCGCTGGGCGCCCGCACAACGCACGCAAACAACCGTCGAGGCGGCGCGTGGCTGGTCGCCGCGACGGCGATGGACGATCATCGCGGTTTCGACGAGCGGAGCGAACGCATGGATCTGGGCATTGCCGGCAGATGGGCGCTGGTCTGCGCCGCGAGCAAGGGCCTGGGCCTGGGGTGCGCGCGGGCGCTGGCCGGCGAAGGCGTCAACGTGGTGATCGTGGCGCGCGGCCAGGCCGCGCTGGATGCGGCGGCGGACGGCCTGCGCGCGCTGCCCGGCGCCGGCGCGGTGATCGTGGTCGCCGCCGATATCGCCACCGAGGCCGGACGCGCCGCCGCACTGGCGGCATGCCCGCAGGTCGACATCCTGATCAACAACGCCGGCGGACCGCCGCCGGGCGACTTCCGCGACTGGGAGCGCGAGGACTGGCTGCGCGCGCTGGACGCCAACATGCTGGCGCCGATCGCGCTGATCCGCGCCACCGTCGATGCGATGCAGGCGCGCGGCTTCGGCCGCATCGTCAACATCACCTCGGCAGCGGTGAAGGCGCCGATCGACAGCCTGGGCCTGTCCAACGGCGCGCGCGCCGGCCTGACCGGCTTCGTCGCCGGGCTGGCGCGGCGCACCGTCGCGCACAACGTCACCATCAACAATCTGCTGCCCGGCCAGTTCGACACCGACCGGCTGCGCGGCAACTTCGCCCATGCCGCGCAGCGCAGCGGCACCGACGTGGAGACAGTGGCGGCGCAGAAGCGCGGGCAGATCCCGGCGGGGCGTTTCGGCACGGCGGAGGAATTCGGCGCGGCCTGCGCATTCCTGTGCAGCGCGCAGGCCGGCTACCTCAGCGGGCAGAACCTGTTGCTCGATGGCGGGGCCTATCCGGGGACGTTCTGAAGAGCCGGGAGTGGGGATTCGGGAGTGGGGATGGGGGACTGCGCGCCGTGGCTTCCGATGTTTGACGTTTGTAGTGCGGATGAGTTCGGTGCGGCCTGCGCGCCTGCGCGCAATGCACAGGCCATTGCGTCAGTGGGCAGATCCTGTTGCTCGGTGCGCGGCCCATCCTGGAAAGGGACAGGGTTCGAGACGGAGTGAATGGCTGCGTGCGTCCGCGCGGTGTCCGCTGATGCGCTCGGACTGATGCGCGATGGCGATGGGAATTGAGGAATGGAGAGACGGGAATGGGCAAGCCAGGCGACCGCCTCGCCGCCGCAGCCGTTTCGATTCCCCACTCCCGATTCCCCATTCCCGGCTTTTCGCTGGCCGCTGCGCGCCGCGGCCGGCGATAATGCGCCGATGGATCCTTCTTCGTTCGACGCCAACCACATCCGCCGCGCGTTCTCGCGCGCGGCCGCCAGCTACGATGCCGCCGCCGCCCTGCAGCATGAGGTCGAAAAGCGCCTGCTGGAATCGCTGGACTATCTCGGCGACCGCGTGCCGCAGGTGGTGCTGGACGTGGGCAGCGGCCCCGCGCACGCCGCGGCGACGATGAAGAAGCGCTGGCCGCGCGCGCAGGTGATCGCGCTCGACCAGGCGCTGCCGATGCTGCAGCAGGCCAAGCGCCAGGCCGGCTGGTGGAAGCCGTTCGGCCGCGTCTGCGCCGACGCGCGCGCGCTGCCGCTGGCCGAGCACAGCGTGGATGTGATCTTCAGCAACCTGTGTCTGCAGTGGGTCGAGGACCTGCCGGCGGTGTTCGCCGGTTTCCGCCGCGTGCTCAAGCCCGGCGGCCTGCTGCTGTGCTCCAGCTTCGGTCCGGACACGCTGGTGGAACTGCGCGAGGCGTTCGCGCACGCCGACCGCGAGGCGCCGCACGTGAGCCGCTTCGCGCCGATCGCGCAGTTCGGCGATGCGCTGATGCTGTCCGGCTTCCGCGACCCGGTCCTGGACCGCGACCTGTTCACCCTCACCTATCCCGACCTGGCCGCGCTGATGCGCGAACTGCGCGCGATCGGCGCGACCAACGCGCTGCACGCGCGCCGCCACACGCTGACCGGACGCGGCCGTTTCGCCGCCGCCAGCGCCGCCTACGAGCCGCTGCGCAACGCCGACGGCACGCTGCCGAGCAGTTGGGAAGTGATCTATGCGCACGCCTGGGCACCGCCGCCGGGCGCGCCGATCCGCGAGGGCGGCAGCGAGATCGCCGCGGTGCCGGTGTCGGCGATCCCGATCCGTCGCCGCGGCGATTGAGGCACGCGCTTCGCTCCGGGAATCGGGAATCGGGAATCGGGAATCGTAAGAGCCCAGAACCGGATGCACTACCTGTAGGAGCGGCTTCAGCCGCGACAGGCATTACCGGTAACGCCTGTCGCGGCTGAAGCCGCTCCTACACCGCCGCAGTTCCAGCGCGGCACACCCGACTGCGCTGGACAGCGCTCAGGCCGACACCTGGTCGATCCAGTCCTGCAGGTTGTAGTAATTGCTGACCCGGGCGATCTTGCCGTCGCGGATGTCGAAGAACGCCCCGCCCGGCAGCACGTAGGTCTGCCCGCGCGCCGGCGGCAGGCCTTCGTCGGTGTGATGGTATTCGCCGTGCACCACGTACTCGGCGGCGGCGCGGCGGCCGTCCTGCCCGCCCAGCACCACGATGTCGCGCAGCTGTTCGCGGTAGCTGGCGTTCATCCGCTGCAGGAACGCGGCGAAGGTGTCCTTGCCGGTCTCGCGCGCGCCCTGGTTGAGGTCGTGCGCCACGTCGTCGGTCAGCTTGTCGAGCATCGCCGCCCAGTCGCCGCGGTTGAATGCGTCGTAATAGGACAGCACCAGTTCGATGGCGCGGTCCTGCTCGCGGGTTCCGTCGATCTTCATCGCCACCACCTCATGCCATGCGGGCGCCCATGATACGGCGGCCGGGCCCGCTCAGGCGCCCGGCACCAGCAGGTCGCGGTGAAAGAAGTAGACCTCCTGCAGCAGGAAGCGCCAGCGGGTCTGGAAGCTGCGGAAGCGGGTGCTCGGGGTCGAGGACGCCAGCGCGTCGATCTGCAGCTCGCGGCACAGCCGCAGCGCCCGCGCCATGTGCAGCGGATCGCTGACGACGATCGCCCGGTGCAGGCCGTGGCTGCGCATCAACCCGCGCGCCTCGAGCAGGTTCTGGCGGGTGGTGCGCGAGACGGTCTCGATCAGGATCGCGTCGGCCGGCACGTCGTGGCGCAGCGCGTAGCGGCGCGCCACCTGCGATTCGGCGAAACGCGCGCCGTTGCCGCCGAAGCCGCCGGTGAAGATCAGGGTCGGCGCATAGCCGCGCTGGTACAGGTCCAGGCCGTGGCGGATGCGTTCCTCGAACACCGGCGAGGGCTTGGCGTCGTAGGCGGCCGCGCCGAGCACGATGATCGCGTCGGCCGGCGCCGCCTGGTCGCGGTCGCCGACCCAGACGATGTAGATCGCCACGCCCAGCAGCCACAGGCCCAGCACCGCGGCCAGCCGACCGAGCCAGCCCAGCCAGCCGCGCCGCCGCCGCGGCTTCAAGCCGCGCCCCACGGCAGGGCGTCGAGGTCGACGTTGCCGCCGGACAGGATCAGCCCGACCCGGCGCCCGGCGAAGCGCTCCGGCTGCGCCAGCACCGCCGCCAGCGCGATCGCCGACGAGGGTTCCACCACCTGCTTGAGCACCTGCCACAGCAACCGCATCGCCGCCACGGTGGCGGCGTCCTCGACCACGATCGTCTCGGCCTGGCCATGCAGCAGCGCGAAGTTGGGCGCGCCGAGGGTGCCGCGCAGGCCGTCGCAGACCGTGTCCGGAACGAAGTCCACGCGCAGCGCGCCGGCCGCCAGCGAGCGCGCGGTGTCGGCGGCGCCGGCCGGCTCGGCCAGCAGCAGGCGTGCCTGCGGCGCCAGCGCCGACAGCGCCAGGCGGCTGCCGGCGGCCAGGCCGCCGCCGCCGACCGGCACCACCAGCAGGTCGAGCGGGCCGCTGGCGCCGAGCAATTCCAGGGTCGCGGTGCCCTGGCCGGCGATCACCGCCGGATCGGTATACGGATGCACCAGGGTCGCGCCGGTCTGCTGCTGCACCTGCGCGCACATCGCCTCGCGCGCTGCGATGCCGGCTTCGCAGCGCCACAGGGTGGCGCCGTCGCGGGCGATGTTGGCCAGCTTGGCCGCCACCGCGCCCTCCGGCACCACCACGTGGCAGCCGATGCCGCGGCTACGCGCGGCCTGCGCCAGGGCCGCACCGTGGTTGCCCGAGGAATGGGTGACCACGCCGCGCGCGGCCTGGGCCTCGCTCAGCGCCCACACCGCATTGCAGGCGCCGCGGAACTTGAACGCGCCGCTGCGCTGCAGGTGCTCGGCCTTGAAGAACAGCGTCGCGCCGGTCGACGCGTCCAGCGCCCGCGAGCGCAGGACCGGCGTCACCTGGGCATGCGGCGCGATCCGCGCGGCGGCGGCGGTCACATCCGCGAAAACGGGCAGTGAAGATGAGAACATGCGTGAAAGGTTAGCGTATCGTCCCAAGTTCGCGGTGTCGCGGGCTGCCAAGGCAACGCAGCCGTTGCACGCGACTTAAGCGTTCAATCAACGACGAAGCGGGTTAAGGGGGCATTCAATGCAACACGCCGAACCTGTCGGTCAGCCTCAGGGAGAGGATTCGCCATGAACATGCGCCTGATCTTGGCCGCTGGATTGCTGGCCACGCTGAGCGGCTGCGCCACCTACGACTACGCCGACAGCGGTGGCGGCTATTACCGCGGCGCCCCCTCGGTCGAATACCGCTATCCGGACGGCTACTCCGACGGCTACTACGCGCCTTACGGTGCCGTGCCCTATGGCTATGGCGCCGGCTATTACGGCTATGGCTACTACGGCTACGGCGGCCCTTACTACTACCGCGACTACTACGGTCCGCCGCGGCACCGTCCGCCGCCGCGCCCGCGGCCCGACGACAACGGCCGCCCGCCGGACCGTCCGCCGCCGGTCATCGGCGGTGGCGGCGGCCGGGTCAAGTCGCCGTGGCGCGACCTGGACCGGCTGCGCCGTCCCGATGCCGCCAACGCCGGCCCACGCCCCCAGGCGATGCAGCCGCGTTCGCAGTCGATGCAGCCACGTCCGGCCAGCGCGCCGCGGCCGGCCACCCAGCCGCGTCCGGCCGCGCCCCGGCCTGGCAATCTGGGTCGTAGCAATGGGACGAAGCGCACACTAGAGCCCTAAGAAAAGGCTTGATTTCACGCAGGCACAAGACGCACTCTACGTCGTACGGGGTGACCGCCTGCGTCGCTTTATGACCCGAAGCGATCGCCCCACCGTCTATGTCGATGTCCGACAGGGAAATCTGGATCCCCCCTGTTCCGGCCCTGTCGGGCGTCGGCGCCTAAAACGAAAAGCCCCGGTTCGCCGGGGCTTTTCGCGTTCGGGCCTTGCGGTTGCTGGCATCGGACCCGAATCGCAGGCATAAAAAAGGGCCGGCAGTCCCCCGACTACCGGCCCCCAGCTCCCCCAACGTGCGCGTGACTGGCCCCTGTTCCAATTCCAGTCGTACGCCCCTGACGCAATGCCACGTTGGGTGCAGTAGGGATATCTGCAGACTACGTGCCAACTTTAGGGCCGAATCCGTAAACTGTGATGCGAACTCCAAAAATTCCGTTTTCCGGCGCGCGCCGTCCCGCGCACGCCCCCATCCCGGTCCCCGCGACCGGGCGGACGAATACCCGATGAGCGATTCCTTCTACCGTTACGACGTCATCGTGATCGGCGGCGGCCATGCCGGCACCGAAGCGGCGCTGGCCTCCGCGCGCGCTGGCGCGCGCACCCTGCTGCTGACCCACAACGTGGAGACGGTGGGCGCGATGAGCTGCAACCCGGCCATCGGCGGCATCGGCAAGGGCCACCTGGTCAAGGAGATCGATGCGCTGGGCGGGGCGATGGCGCATGCCGCCGACCTGGCCGGGATCCAGTGGCGCACGCTCAACGCCTCCAAGGGCCCGGCGGTGCGCGCCACCCGCTGCCAGGCCGACCGCAACCTGTACCGCGGCGCGATCCGGCGCCTAGTCGAGGCGCAGCCGAACCTGACCCTGTTCCAGGCCGCGGTGGACGCGCTGATCGTGGAGGGCGAGCGCGTGCGCGGCGCGGTCACCCAGACCGGCCTGCGCTTCGAGGCCGCGGCGGTGGTGCTGACCGCCGGTACCTTCCTGGCCGGCAAGATCCACATCGGCCAGACCCAGTACGCCGGCGGCCGCGCCGGCGACCCGCCGGCCACCGCGCTGGCGCAGACGCTGCGCGACGGCCGCTTCGGCGTGGACCGGCTCAAGACCGGTACCCCGCCGCGCATCGACGGGCGCAGCCTGGACTACGCGGCGATGGAGGAGCAGCCCGGCGACGATCCGCTGCCGGTGATGTCGTTCATGGGCGAGCTCGCCCAGCATCCGCGCCAGGTCTCGTGCTGGATCACCCATACCACCGAGCGCACCCATGACATCATCCGCGGCGCGCTGGACCGCTCGCCGCTGTACACCGGCCAGATCGAGGGCATCGGCCCGCGCTACTGCCCGTCGATCGAGGACAAGGTGGTGCGCTTCGCCGAGAAGGCCAGCCACCAGATCTTCGTCGAGCCGGAAGGCCTGGACGTGGCCGAGATCTATCCCAACGGCATCTCCACCTCGCTGCCGTTCGACGTGCAGCTGGAGCTGGTGCGCTCGATCCGCGGCTTCGAGCGCGCGCACATCACCCGTCCCGGCTACGCGATCGAATACGACTTCTTCGACCCGCGCGGGCTGAAGGCCTCGCTGGAGACCAAGGCGATGCCCGGGCTGTTCTTCGCCGGCCAGATCAACGGCACCACCGGCTACGAGGAAGCGGCCGCGCAGGGCCTGATCGCCGGGCTCAACGCCGCGCGCCAGGTGCGCGGGCTGGAGCCGTGGACGCCGCGCCGCGACCAGGCCTACATCGGCGTGCTGATCGACGACCTGATCACCCACGGCACTACCGAGCCGTACCGCATGTTCACCAGCCGCGCCGAATACCGGCTGCAGCTGCGCGAGGACAACGCCGATGCGCGCCTGACCGGCATCGGCCACGACCTGGGCCTGGTCGGCGAGGCGCGCTGGGCGCGCTTCCAGGCCAAGCAGGAGGCGGTGGCGCGGGAGAACGAGCGGCTGCGCGCGCTGTGGGCCACGCCGGGCAATGCGCTGGGCCGCGAGGTCGCCGCGACGCTGGGCGTGGCGGTCAGCCGCGAGACCACCGTGCTCGACCTGATCAAGCGCCCGGAACTGGACTACACCGCGCTGATGCGGGTGCCGTCGCTGGGCCCGGGCGTGGACGACGCGCAGGTCGCCGAGCAGGTCGAGATCGGCATCAAGTACGCCGGCTACCTGGACCGCCAGCGCGACGAGATCGCGCGCCAGCAGCGCCACGAGGACACGCCGATCGCCGAGGCGTTCGACTACGCGCAAGTGCGCGGGCTGTCGGCCGAGGTGCAGCAGAAGCTGCAGCGCGTGCGCCCGCAGACCGTGGGCCAGGCGCAGCGCATTCCCGGCATGACCCCGGCGGCGATCTCGCTGCTGTTGGTGCACCTGGAGCGTGCGCGGCGCAGCCGGGTGGCGTAAGCGGCGGCGGTGTGCAGGATGCAGTGCAGCGGCTGCCGGGCTAGGCCGGCAGCCGCAAATTGATGAGCGCAATGGCTCTTGATGGGGTATCGCCTGCTGCAGGCGGTGAAGCTTTAGCTTTTTTTTTTACTCCTCGTCCTCGCCATCGTCTTCATGGCGCGAGATGCTCTGTTCGACTTCCTCGAGCGTCGCTTCCGCCGTCTTGAGCGTTTCAGCAGCATCCACCGCGATCGCGGCGGCCTGTTCTTCGCTGATAGCTCCGGCTTCGAGCGCCTTGATCGCCTTCTCGACGCAAGCGATTTCCTCCGGCATCGGATTCAACACATTGCTCCGCAGCATGGCAGTCTCTTCGCCGAGCGGCAGTTCTTCATACTCGTCGGCGTCCAGATTGTTCCGCCGGATGCTTTCGTTGTTAATGGCCGTTGCCTTATCCAGCAACTCCAATGCGTCGTCCTGGACTGCATGCAGATCGTGTACCAGATCGACCAGCGTTTCGTACGAACTCTCTTCCGTCTTCATACCTTGCCTCGACTCCAGGGCACACCGCACCGAAACGGCACAGGCTTCGCTGTCCTGGAATCCGAGTCTATCCATGGAATTTTTGCATTGCACACATGAGTAAACACATGAAGTTTCCGCTGTAAATCGGGCACTTGGCGATCACCCCAAGCGCTATGGGACACGCACTGCGCCACCACAACATTTGGTGATGCTTCGATGCGGTAGCGCGACTTGGGCGCGTGCGTTCGCGCCGAACACGGCCGCCGGACCCATGCAGGACGGCAGCAGAGTGCGCAACGCGCAAGCGACCGGGCGCGTTCGCTGGTCTCGCGCCACGCGCCAGAAGGCCCCATGCGCGGGCTGGCTGGCATCATGGGGCGTGCTGCCGTCATTGGCACGGTGCGGCGGAGCCGCCGCCGTCGCATCCGCGCCACCGCCCGGCACGGTGTACAGCGCGACCCGGTTGCTGTCGTCCTGCAGGCACAGGGCGATCAGCGCCTGCTGTGCGGCGTACGGCGACCGCCGTGCGTCCAGCACCTGCAGGTCCTCGTCCACGCCGGCGTGGTGGCGCGCCCCACTCCCCGGCCGCAGCATCGCAGCGCGCAGCCCGGATCGCGTGGAGCCGCTGCCGCATTCCTGCCTTGCAACCGGCCCGCTTCTTCGTCACCTTGTCCACGCGGGACTTTCGCTATTGAAGGGCGTGTGCAGGTGCCGACCGAGCCGACGCAGATCACATGACGATGCGCAGAAGAACGGGATACATGTGAAAAAAACCGGCTTGGGGGCTGGCGGCGACGACTGGGTGGCGCGAAACCTCCCCGACCAGGCGCAGTGGCCGCGGGTCCAACGCCTGCTGCGGTTCGGCGGACTCGCCTGCATGGCGCACGGCCTGGCATGGACGGCGTACTACATCACGCATGGCATGAGCGCACTGGCGCTCGTTCTCTTTTCGGTGATGCTGATGGGCACGGCCTGCCTGTACATGTCGCGCAGGCTCGATCGCGTTTCCCTCGTCGCCATCGCGCATCTGCTGCTGATCATGACGGTGTTCGCCAGCCTGGCCGATACGCCGACCGCGGCGGCGGCGCGATCGACGCATCTGTTCCTTCTGCCGATCGGTGCAGCCGCCTTTTTCCTGTTCCGCAGCGAAGGGGTCTACCTGCGCTGGGCATTCCCGGCGTTGTGCTTTGCGTTGCTGATCGCGCTGGCCATCATCCCTGGCAGCCTCGGCGTTGCGCTGAGGCTGATGCCGGAGGAGATCCGCCGGATCGGCCATGCCCTGAACACCGCGACCGCGATGATCCTGACCGCCGGGGTGTTGGCCATCTTCAGCGAGGACATCAAGGTGCGGCTGGACCAGCATGCGGCGTTGGTCCGCGCGCTCGCGCACGATGAGTTGTGCGCCCACCTGCAGCCGCAGGTGTCGGCGCGCGGACGGCTGGTCGGCGCGGAAGTGCTGCTGCGCTGGAATCGACCGGGCTATGGATTGCAGCCGCCGGCCGAGTTCATTCCGCTGGCCGAAAGTACCGGGCTGATCCATCAGATCGGCATGTGGGTGCTGGAACAGGCCTGCCTGCAGCTGAAAGCCTGGTCGCGGCATCCCGGCACCGCGGATCTGGTGCTGTCGGTCAACGTCAGCCCCTTGCAACTGGTGTCGGCGAGCTTCGTCGAAGACGTGCGCGACGTGGTCGGCCGGATCGGCGCTCCGGCGAACAGACTCCGCTTCGAGATCACCGAGTCGGCGCTGGCAAGCGACTTGCCCTTGGTCACCGCGAGGATGAACGCGCTGCGCGAGGACGGGATGTCGTGGTCGCTGGACGACTTCGGCACGGGTTTCTCTTCGCTGTCGCTGCTGCAGGCGCTGCCGCTGGACGAACTGAAGATCGACCGGTCGTTCGTCCGTGGAATGACCGCAGACGGCAACCAACGCGAGCTGGTGCGCAAGATCATCGAGATCGCGGGCATCCTGGGTATCTCCACGGTCGCCGAAGGCGTGGAGACGGAGCAGCAGCACGCATGGCTGGGCGAGATGGGATGCACGGCGTACCAGGGCTATCTGTTCGGCCGCCCGGTCGCCGCGGATACGTTTGCGCAGGCCCATCTGGGCACGCTGGTTTCGCCACCGGGCGTTTCGCACGGGGACGCCGACCGCGGTCCATTCCGCGAGTAGCAAGCTGCGCAAGCCTGCGCTCCCGTCAGCGCGCTACGCGTCTGTGGGAGCGACTTCAGTCGCTCCCACATCGTGCATCCGCGTGGGCTGACTCGAACCTGCGCGGCCCCGCGCTCAGCGGCTCGCCGCGGCAGGGGCTGTCGCGCTCGCATCCGCGCCGCCGCCCAGCACGGTGTACAGCGCGACCCGGTTGCTGTCGTCCTGCAGGCGCAGGGCGATCAGATCCTGCTGTGCGGCGTACAGCGAACGCTGCGCGTCCAGCACCTGCAGGTAGTCGTCCACGCCGGCGCGGTAGCGCGCCTCGGCCAGCGTGTGGCTGCGGCGCACCGCGTCCACCAGCGCCTGTTGCGCGCTCAGCTGCGCCGCGAGGTGGTCGCGCTGCGCCAGCGCATCGGCGACGTCGCTGAAGGCGCTCTGGATGGCCTTTTCGTATTGCGCCACGGCGATGTTCTTGCCGATCTTCGATACGTCCAAGGAAGCCTTCAGCGCGCCGGCGTGGAAGATCGGCAGCGCGATGCTGGGCACGAACGACCAGGTCCGCGAGCCCGCCGCGAACAGCGTGGACAGCGCGTCGCTGCTGCGGCCGGTGGAGGCGGTCAGCGAGACGGTCGGGAAGAACGCCGCGCGGGCGGCACCGATGTCGGCGTTGGCCGCCTTCAGCGCATGCTCGGCGGCGAGCACGTCGGGACGCTGCAGCAGCACCGTGGCATCCAGTCCCGCCGGCAACGGAGCCAGGGCCACGCTGCCGTCGAACGCATCGGGCCCGGCCAGCAACGCGGCGTCCACCGGCGCGCCGACCACCAGTTGCAAGGCATCGCGGGCCTGGGCGAGCTGGGTGGCATCGCGCGCCACATCGACGCGGGCCGCTTCCACGCTGCTCTGGATCTGCGCCAGGTCCAGCCCGGAGCCGATGCCGTTGTCGTGCTGGGCGCGGCTGCGCCTGAGCGTCTGCTCCTGGCTGTCCAGGGTCTGCTGCGCCAGGGCCAGCAGTTGCCGGTCGGCGCCGACGGCGAGCCAGTCGTCGGCGATCTGGCCGATCAGGCTCAGGCGCACGCTGCGTTGCGTTTCGGCACTGGCCAGCCAGGTTTCCAGGGCCTCGTCCTTCAGGCTGCGCACGCGGCCGAACAGGTCCAGTTCCCAACTGCTGATGCCGACCTGCAGCGTGTCGCTGCTGCCGATCTGCGCCTGCCCGGTGTCGCTGGCGCTGGCGCTGGTCCGCTGGCGGCTGTTGCTGGCATTGGCATCCAGCGAAGGCGCCAGCGCGGCGCGCTGGATCCGGTACTGCGCGCGCGCCTTGTCGATGTCGAGCATGGCCACGCGCAGGTCGCGGTTGTTGTCCAGGCCCAGGGCGATGACCTGGCGCAGGCGCGGATCGAGGAACACCGCGCGCCAATCCGGCATCGCCAGCGTGGCGCCGGCCGCGGGCGGGGCGCTGCCCGCCGTGTCGAACTGCAGCGGCACCGGCGGCGCCGGGCGCGTGTAGTGCGGGGCCATGCTGCACGCGGCCAGCGCCGCGCAGCAGGCCACGGCCAGCAAGCGGAACGACCGGGTGCTCATGGCGTGGCCTCCAGCGGCGGATGCTTGCTGCCGGGAAACACGCTGCGCACGATGACGTAGAACAAGGGCACGAAGAACAGGCCCAGGGTGATCGAGGCCAGCGTGCCGCCGGTCACGCCGGTGCCCAGCGAATGGCGCGCGGCCGAGCCGGCGCCGTGACTGAACACCAGCGGCAGCACGCCGAGCAGGAACGCCAGCGAGGTCATCAGGATCGGCCGCAGGCGCATCTGCACCGCGTGCAGGGTGGCCGCCAGCAGGCTTTCGCCGCGCTGCTCCAGCTCGCGCGCGAACTCGACGATCAGGATGCCGTTCTTGGCCGCCAGGCCGACCGTGGTCAGCAGGCCGACCTGGAAGTACACGTCGTTCTGCAGGCCGCGCAGGCTCATCAGCAGCGCCGCGCCGAACACGCCCACCGGCACCGCCAGCATCACCGCGAACGGGATCGTCCAGCTTTCGTACAGCGCCACCAGGCACAGGAACACGAACAGAAGCGAGATCGCGTACAGCGCCGGCGCCTGGTTGGCCGACAGCTTCTCCTGGTAGGCCATGTCCGACCACGCATAGCCGAAGCCGTGCGGCAGCTGCTTGCTCAGTGCGGCCATCGCGTCCATCGCCGCGCCGGAGCTGACGCCCGCCACCGCCTGGCCGGTAAGCTCCATCGCCGACACGCCGTTGTAGCGCTCCAGCGCGGCCGGCGCGCTGGTCCAGTGCGAGGTGGTGAAGGCGGACATCGGCACCATGTCGCCGCTGGCGTTGCGCACCGTCCAGCGCTGCAGATCCTGCGGCGCCATGCGCGCCTCGGCGTCGCCCTGCACGAACACCTTCTTGATGCGGCCCTTGTAGATGAAGTTGTTGACGAAGTCGCCGCCGAGCGCGCTGTTGAGCGTGGCGTTGATGTCGCCCGGGTCCACGCCCTGTGCCTGCGCCTTGTCGTCGTCGATCTTGACCGCATAGACCGGCGCGTCCTCCAGGCTGGCGTAGCGCACGTCGCGCAGCTTGGGGTCGTGCCCGGCCAGGCGCAGCAGCTTGTCGCGCGCGTTCACCAGGGCGGCGTGGCCGGCGCCTTCGTAGTCCATCAGTTCGAAGGTGAAGCCGGAGGCGTCGCCGAGCCCGCTGATGGCCGGCGGCGAGGTCACGAACAGCTCCGCGTCGGGCACGTCGGCCAGCGCCTTGTTGAGATGCGCGGCGATGGTGTCGGCGTCGTCCTCGCGGTCGTCCCAGTCCTTGAGGCGGACGAAGGCCATGCCGACGTTCTGGCCGGCGCCGGTCACGCTGAAGCCGGCCGAGGACAGCACCGAGCGCACGCCCGGCTCGTGCAGCGCGGCCTTGGTCAGGCGGTCGGTCACCGCCAGGGTCTGCTCCAGGGTGGAGCCGGCCGGCAGCTTGACCAGCACGTTGAGCATGCCCTCGTCCTCGTCGGGAAGGAACGCGCCGGGCAGGCGCCACAGCAGCACGCCGGTGACGCCCAGCAGCAGCGCGTAGGCGAGCAGGCCCAGCGCGCGCCGGCCCAGCACCCGCTCGACCAGCGCACGGTAGCGCTCGGACAGAGCACGGAAGCGCGTGTTGAACCAGACGAAGAACCGGCCGAGGCGGCCGTGCGAACCGATCGGTTCCTCGCCCTGGTGCAGCGGCTTGAGAATGGTCACGCACAGCGCCGGGGTCAGGGTCATCGCCACCAGCACCGACAGGATCATCGAGGCGGCGATGGTGATCGAGAACTGCCGGTAGATGACCCCGGTGACGCCGTTGAAGAAGGCCATCGGCACGAACACCGCGGTCAGCACCAGCACGATGCCGACCAGCGCGCCGCCGATCTGCTGCATCGAGCGCAGCGTCGCCTCCTTCGGCGGCAGCCCTTCCTGGCTCATGACCCGCTCCACGTTCTCCACCACCACGATGGCGTCGTCCACCAGCAGGCCGATCGCCAGCACCATCGCGAACATGGTCAGGGTGTTGATCGAGTAGCCGAACGCGGCCAGCACGCCGAAGGTGCCCATCAGCACCACCGGCACCGCGATGGTCGGGACCAGCGTGGCGCGCCAGTTCTGCAGGAACAGGTACATCACCGCCACCACCAGCAGCACCGCCTCGATCAGGGTGATGACCACTTCCTTGATCGAGGTGGTCACGAACGGCGTGGTGCTGAAGGCGATGTGGTAGGTGTAGCCGTGCGGCCAGTACTGCTTGAGCTCCTGCAGGCGCGCGTCGATCGCCTTGGACGTTTCCACCGCGTTGGCGTCGGCGTTCAATTCGATGCCGAGCGAGGCCGACGGCTTGCCGTTGAAGCGGGTGATGCTGTCGTAGGTTTCCGGACCCAGGCCGATCCTGGCCACGTCGGACAGATGCACCGCCGCGCCGCCGGGACCGCTCTTGAGCACGATCGCGCCGAACTGCGCCGGCGTGTGCAGGCGGCTGCGCGTGGTCACGGTCGCATCCAGGCGCTGCCCGCGCGGCGCCGGCTGGCCGCCGATCTCGCCGGCCGACACGTCGGTGTTCTGCGCCTGCAGCGCGTTCTCCACGTCCGAGGGCATCAGCGCGTACTTGCGCAGCTTCTCCGGATCCAGCCAGATGCGCATGGCGTACTCCGAGCCCATCGGCTGGATGTTGCCCACGCCGCTGACGCGGCTGATCTGGTCGTCGATGTTCGATTCCATGTAGTTGGCGACATCGAAGTTGTCCATGCTGCCGTCGTCGGAGGTGAACGCCACCACCTCGAACAGCGAGCCGCTGGACTTGGTGATGACGATGCCGTTCTGCTGCACGTCCTGCGGCAGCACCGACATCACCGACTGCAGCTGGTTCTGCACCTGCACCTGCGCGGTGTCGGCATTGGTGCCGGTCTCGAACACCAGGTTGACCTGCGCGGTCCCGTCCGAGGCGCTGGTCGAGGTCATGTACAGCAGATGGTCCAGGCTCTGCTGCGACTGCTCGATCAGCTGGGTGACCGTGTTCTCCACGGTCTGCGCCGAGGCGCCGGTGTAGGTGGCGCGCACGGTGATGGTCGGCGGCGCCATCTGCGGATAGCGCTCGATCGGCAGCGCGTGGATGGCCAGCATGCCGACCAGGACGACGACTATGGCCATGACCCAGGCCACCACCGGGTGGTTGACGAAGAAACGCGACATGGCAGCTCCTCAGTCGGCCTGGGCGTCGCCCGGCACCGCGGGCGCGGCCTCGAGCTGCGCGGCGCTGACCGCATACGGCACGACCGGCTTTCCGATCTCGGCGCGGCTGCCGTTGACCACGATCAGCCGTTCGCCCGGCTTGAGTCCGGCCTGCACCACCCAGTCGTGGCCGACCGCGTCGCCGGTGCGGATGCGGCGCTCCTCGACCCGGTTGTGCGCGCCGAGCAGCTTCACCAGCGGATCGCCCTTGGCATCGCGGGTCACCGCCTGCTGCGGCACCAGGATCGCATTCGGGTCGCTGGCCAGCGGCAACAGCGCGCGCAGGTACATGCCGGGCAGCAGCAGATGCTGCGGATTGGGCACGACCACGCGCAGGGTGACCCCGCCGGTGCCGGGATCGACCGAGGTGCCGACGAACTCCAGCGTGCCCGGATGCGGATAGAAGCTGCCGTCCTCCAGGCGTACCCGCACCGAGATCTTGCCGTCGGCCGCCTTGATCTGGCCGGCATCGAGCCGCTCGCGCAAGGCCAGCATCTGCGTGCTGGACTGGCTCACGTCCAGGTAGATCGGGTCCAGCCGCTGGATCTTGGCCAGCGCCGCATCCTGCTGCGCGGTCACCAGCGCGCCGGCGGTATAGGCCGAGCTGCCGATGGTGCCGGAGATCGGCGCCGTCACCCGGGTGTAGTCGAGATTGATGCGCGCCGCCTGCAACGACGCCTGCGCCGCCACCACGTTGGCTTCGGCTTCCTGCAAGGCGGCCTGCGCGTCGTCGGCGTCCTGTTTGCTGGCCGCGTCCTGTTCGACCAGGGTGCGGTAGCGCGCGGCCTTGGGACGCGCCGCGACCACCGCGGCCTGGGCCTGTGCGAGCTGCCCGCGCGCCGTGTCGTAGGCGGCCTGGTACGGCGCAGGATCGATCTGGTACAGCACCTGCCCGGCCTGGACTTCCTGGCCTTCGGTGAACAGCCGTTGCCGCAGCAGACCGTTGACCTGCGGTCGCACGTCGGAGACTTCGTAGGCCACGGTGCGCCCGGGCAGCGACTGCTCCACCGGCAAGCTGTGCGGGGTCAGCGCGAGCGTGCCGACCTTGATCGGCGGCGGCGGTTGCGGCGCGGACGAACACCCCGCCGCCATCGCGAGCGCGACAACGGAACCACAGAGAATGAAACAACGAGGCGCGGCGAAAGCGTCGAGCATGGGGGTCAAATCGTGGGGGTGGGAAGATCGAAGCGCGCAACGCTACACGAAATGTATTCCCGCGATATATCCGCACGAAAACCGCAGTCAGCTGCCACTACAACTTGCGCGTGCGCGCAGAAAGATTGACGAAAGATTCGTATTGCGGGCGATACGTTGGTATCGCATCGGGATACGGATATTCCGGTCGCCGCGTCGCGTTTGCGGCACGTTTCCAACCCGTTGCCGGGCGCGCTGTGGCGCTTGCCGATGGCAGCGCCATTCGCTGCCGATAACAAGACGCACCCTCGATCCCGAGCAACACGCACCACCTTACGCGTGCATGGAAAGGAAAGATGGAAGAAGTGAGCCGGGGCGACACGCCAGCGCGCGCAAGAGCAGGCGTGCGGCTTGTAGCTGTCAGCGCCAACGCAACCTGCCGGAGAATCGATGACACGCCCTGGCGAACACGCGTGGCGATGCGGAAATGACAGGGACGCGACAGTGAAGGAGCCACCGATGCGATCGGCGGCGCGCTGCGGCGATCGGCGCAGCAGCGAGGAATGTTTTTCGGCAGCGCGTCGTGCGGGACGCGCTGCCGCGCGACTCAGTCCTCGTCCGCCGCGGCCTCGCGGCCCTGCTGGCGGATGATCGCTTCCTGCCGCGCGTCCTCGATCGAGTCGCGCACCGCGCGCACGTCGGCGCGGCGGGTGTCGAAGACGAAGCGGCCGCTGAGCGCGCTGTCCGGGCGCAGTTCGCCCTTCTCGTACAGCGCCCACATCTCTTCGCCGTAATGGGTTTCGTTGAGCTCCGGGGCGAAGCGGCCGAGGCAGTCGCGCAGGTTGTGCACGTCGCGCAGCAGCATGTCGCGCGCGGCGTTGTTGCCGGCGGCGCTGACCACCTGCGGGAAGTCGATCACCACCGGGCCCTCGGCGGCGACCAGCACGTTGTATTCGGACAGGTCGCCGTGCACCAGGCCCAGGCACAGCATCTTCACCACGTCGCCGATCAATTGCATGTGGAACGCGCGCGCCTGCTCCGGCTCCAGCTCCACCTCGCCCAGCCGCGGCGCGCTCTGCCCGTCGGCGTCGGTGACCAGGTCCATCAGCAGCACACCGTGGAAGTAGCCGCGCGGCTGCGGCACGTGCACGCCGGCGTCCACCAGCTGGTACAGGGTGTTGGCCTCGGTGTCCTTCCACGCGGCTTCCTGCTCGCGGCGGCCGAACTTGGTCGCCTTGCCCATCGCCCGCGCCTGGCGGCTGCCGCGCACCTTGCGGCCCTCCTGGTACTGCACGCGCGCCTGGAAGCTGCGCTGCGCCATGTCCTTGTAGACCTTGGCGCACAGCACCTCGGCGCCGGCCTGGACCACGTACACGGCGGCCTCCTTGCCACTCTTGAGCGGGCGCAGCACGCTGTCGATGACGCCATCCTCGATCAGCGGCTGCAGGCCCTGGGGGGTTTTCATCGGACGCGGGGCACCTTGGGGGAAAACACGATTATGGCCCAACCTTGCGTGCATGCCGGTCGACAACTGCGGCATGGCCGGCCGCCAGCGGAGTAAAGTGGCACCCGCGATCGCCGCCACGGCGGCCGCAGTCGGCAATCCACAGTGCAATCGTCCAGAGGGTGTCATGAGCAAGGGCATGGATCAGAAGAAGAGCGACAAGAAGCAGCCGACCAAGACGCTGAAGGAAAAGCGCGCGGCCAAGAAAGAAAAGAAGAAGTAGCAAGCGCCTCCGGCGAGCTCGCGCGACGGGCTCGCCGGAACGTGGCCGCAGACGCGGCACGCCGCAGCAGGGCCCGGCTCTTCACAGATCCGGACGCGGCGGCCCGATGCGGATCCCGGTGGCGCGTGAACGACCGTGCCACGCCCGCGCGCACTGCGATCACCCCATCCCTGCATCGGCCCGGCCACCGCGCAGACGCCCCGGTCCGCACATGCGTTGCCGCCCGCATGGGTCCACCCGCCGTCCACGCCGCTGCGTTCCACCGTCATCTGCGCCTCGCCGCCCTCGCACTCGCCCCAGCCGGTCGGTCGATCTGCCGCCCGCCGATCGGCGCCTCGCCGCGACCGATGCCAAATTCGCACATCGGTGCGATAATCGACCAGACCTCTCGGAATGCGCCGTCTTCGGTGCCGCCCGCCAGGACGGCGGCGCGCTGGTGTCGCCGTCGCGTTTCCCGGCGCAGCGGCAGGCCACGGAAGACGCCTTCCGCTGCGGTCAGGACCCGTCCGTTTCCCTAGCCGTCTGACGGAACGCCCGGGAACACCGCCGTCGCGCAACCGCGCGCGGTCACGGAGTCTGCAGAGGAATACGCAACGTGAATACGCAATCGGATGTCTCGGTCCTGGGCCGCGGACTGCTTTGGGTGGTCGGCCTGTTGCTGGTGCTGATCGGCGGCGTGCTGCTGGTCGGCGGCCTGCGCCTGGCGACGGAGGGCGGCAGCTGGTACTTCCTGCTGATGGGGCTGGCCACGCTGGCCGCCGGCATCCTGGTGATCGCACGCCGGCCCGCCGGCGCCGCGCTGTACGCCGCGGCCTTCGTCGGCACGCTGGTGTGGGCGCTGTGGGAAGTGGGACTGGCGTTCTGGCCGCTGGTCTCGCGCCTGGTCGCGCCGGCGGTGCTGGCGCTGTTGGTGGCCCTGCTGTGGCCGACCCTGCGCCGCAGCCGCCGGCAGCCGGCCGGGCGCGGCGCCTATGCGCTGTCGGCGCTGCTGGTGGTCGGCCTGGCCGCTACCGCGGGCTATGCCTTCGTGCCACGCCCGGTCGTGCAGGCCAGCGCCGATGCGCCGGTCACGCCGGTGGCGCCGGGCACCGCGCAGAAGGACTGGATGCACTGGGGCAACACCGTGGCCGGCACCCGCTTCGCCGCGCTGGACCAGATCAATCGCGACAACATCGGCCAGTTGCAGGTGGCGTGGACGACCCGCACCGGCGACGTGCCGACCAGCAACGGCTTCGGCGCCGAGGACCAGGCCACGCCGCTGCAGATCGGCGACACCGTGTATGTCTGCACCCCGCACAACCAGGTGTTCGCGCTGGATGCCGACAGCGGACAGAAACGCTGGTCGTTCGACCCCAAGGCCACCGCGCCGAACTGGCAGCGCTGCCGCGGCCTGGGCTACTACGACGCAGACAGCGCAGCGACCGCAACCGCGGCCGCCGGCGACAACCTGATGCCGGCGCCCGCTGCTGCAACGCCAGCGGCGACACCGGCGCTGTGCCGCCGCCGCATCCTGATGAACACGGTCGATGCGCGCCTGTTCGCGCTCGACGCGCAGACCGGCACGCCCTGCGCCGACTTCGGCCAGGACGGCGTGGTCGACCTCAAGGCCGGCATGGGCGAGGTCAAGCCCGGCTTCTACACCCTGACCGCGGCACCGCTGATCGCCGGCAACCTGATCGTGGTCGGCGGCCGCGTGGCCGACAACATCGAGGTCGGCGAGCCCTCGGGCGTGGTCCGCGCCTTCGACGTGCGCAGCGGCAAGCTGGTGTGGGCGTGGGACCTGGCCAAGGAAACCCCGGACACTCCGCTGGATCCGAACATCCACTACACCCGCGCCACCCCGAACGTGTGGACCTCGATGGCCTACGATCCGGCGCTGGGCCTGATCTACCTGCCCACCGGCAACACCACCCCGGATGCCTGGGGCGGCGAGCGCACGCCGCAGGACGACAAGTACAGTTCCTCGATCGTGGCGTTGGAGGTCGCGACCGGGCGCGTGCGCTGGCACTACCAGACCGTGCGCCACGACCTGTGGGACTACGACCTGCCGGCGCAGCCGACCCTGGCCGACGTGCCCGACGGCAAGGGCGGCACCGTGCCCGCGCTGCTGCAGGTGACCAAGGCTGGGCAGATCTTCATGCTCAATCGCGCTACCGGCCAGCCGCTGGCGCAGGTCCAGGAGGTGGCCGCACCGCAAGGCAAGGCCGACGGCGAGCGCTACGCGGCGACCCAGCCGCTGTCCACCGGCATGCCGCAGATCGGCACCGAGACACTGACCGAAGCCGACATGTGGGGCGCCACCCCGATCGACCAGATGCTGTGCCGCATCCAGTTCAGGCAGATGCGCTACGACGGCATGTACACCCCGCCGGGCGAGGACCTGGCGCTGCAGTGGCCGGGCTCGCTGGGCGGCATGAACTGGGGCAGCGCCGCGCTGGACCCGACCACCGGCTACCTGTTCGTCAACGACATGCGCATCGGCCTGTGGACGAAGCTGATCCCGCGCCGGCAGATGGAGAGCCAGAAGGCCGGCGGCGTGGAGATGGGCGCGGCCTCGCAGACCGGCACCCCGTACGGCTCGCTGCGCGACCGCTTCGTCTCCAAGCTCGGCATCCCGTGCCAGAAGCCGCCGTACGGCACCCTGTCGGCGATCGACCTGGCCACCCGCAAGCTGGTCTGGCAGGTGCCGGTCGGCACGGTGCAGGACACCGGCCCGCTCGGCATCAAGATGCGCCTGCCGATCCCGATCGGCATGCCGACCCTGGGCGGCGCACTGGCCACCCAGTCCGGCCTGCTGTTCTTCGCCGGCACCCAGGACTACTACCTGCGCGGCCTCGACAGCCACACCGGCAAGGAACTGTGGAAGGCGCGGCTGCCGGTCGGCAGCCAGGGCACGCCGATGACCTACGTTTCGCCCAGGAGCGGCCGCCAGTACATCGTGGTCACCGCCGGCGGCGCGCGGCAGTCGCCGGACCGCGGCGACTACGTGATCGCCTACGCCTTGCCCGGCAAGCACTGAGACCCGCCCGGAACCGGCCGGCGCGCGCCGGTTCCGCGGCTACCGGGAACACGGCCGCCACGCAGGCGGCCGTGCAGCGCTTACCATGACGGGGTATCCGATGGATTGCACGCTCACCTGATGGCCGATTCCCCCGCTTCCGCAGGCCGGCGCAAGGCCGGCGCCGGTTCGCCGCCCGCCGAGCGCGGGCTCACCCACGAGCTGATGCAGCAGATCGACGGGCTGCAAGGCGACCCGGACTTCATGACCTCGCTGGCGCGCGGCCTGGCCGTGCTCAGCGTGTTCGCGCTGCATGCGCGCGAGGTCACCATGTCGCAGATCAGCACCGAGACCGGCATCTCGCGCGCGGCGGTACGGCGCGTGCTCTACACCCTGGGCAAGCTCGGCTACGTCGGCGAACAGGGCCGCGGCTACGTGCTGCTGCCGCGCGTGCTCGGCATCGGCGGCGCCTACGTGGCGTCCTCGTCGATGACCGCGGCCGCGCAGCCGGTGCTGGACGCACTGCGCGACGCGGTGCACGAATCCTGCTCGCTGGGCGTGCTCGACGGCGACGACCTGCTGTACATCGCCCGCGCCGAGACCGTGCGCATCATGTCGATCGGCCTGCGCGCCGGCAGCCGGCTGCCGGCCTACTGCACCTCGATGGGCCGGGTGCTGCTGGCGGCGCTGCCGCACGACACCCTGGAAAGCTACCTGGAACGCAATCCGCTGCGCCCGCGCACCGAACGCACCGTCACCGGCCAGCGCGAGTTCCTGGAGACGCTGGCACGCGTGCGCCGCGAGGATGTCTCGCTGATCGACCAGGAACTGGAGATCGGCCTGCGCTCGATCGCGGTGCCGGTGCGCAACCGCCGCGGCGAGGTCATCGCCGCGCTCAACATCGGCACCCAGGCCGGCCGCGTGACCCTGCAGGCGATGCAGACGCAGCTGCTGCCGCCGCTGAGGGACGCCGCGCAGCGGCTGGGCGGCTTGCTCAGCTGAGGCAGCGCACGCGCCGAGTGCGACGCCGGTAACGCCGAGCGCGAGGCGCAAACCCGGGCCGTGCGGCCGCACGGTGCGGGCGCGAGCGGCGCAAGGACGGCGACGGCCGCGGGCCGCTCGATGCGGATGCGGGCGCAGACCCTGGCACAGCTGCAGGATGCGGCGCGGCGCGCGACGCACTGCACCGCGCCATTGCCGCGCTCAGCGCGGCCGGCGCAGGAACCCGACCACCGCATCCACCCAGGCCGCATGCGCGTCCTCGACATGGGCGACGTGGTCGGCATGCGGCAGCGTCACCCAGCTGCGGTCCCCGCTGCGCAGGCGTGCATACAGGTGCGCGTTTTCCTGCTGGGTGGCGAGCGGATCGTCGACGCCGCGCAGCAACAGCACCGGCACCGCCTGCACCTGCTCGGGACGGTAGGCGAACTGCTCCTGCGCGCGCCAGTCGCTGCGCACCGGATCGGCGGCCAGCGCCTGCGCCACATAGGCCGCGCGCACCGACGGCGGCGCGGCGCCGGCAGTGACGAAGTCCGAGCCGGCCGCCTCGGCGGTGGTGCGCGCACGCGGCGGCTTCGCGGGCAGCGCCTCGGCCGCGAGCGGCACCTCGACATCGTCGGGAAAGCCGTACAGCACCAGCGCCGACAGCGCCTGCGGTTGCGCCTGCGCGACCAGCAACGCGACCCGCGCGCCGTTGGAATAGCCCAGCAGCGCCGGCGGCGGCAGCTGCGGGTGCTGGCGCGCGATCCAGGCCAGCACCTCGCCGACGTCGGCAACCGCGCGCGCGGGCGTGTTCCAACCGCTGCGGTCGCGCGCGCTGGCGCCGTAGCCGCGCAGGTCCAGCGCGTAGGCGGCATAGCCGGCACGCGCCAGCGCCGCCAGCACCGACCGCGCATCGGCCGGCTCGCCCGGCACCTGCAGGTCGAAGTTGGGCAGCGAACTCCAGGTGCGGCCGTGCACCAGCAGGATCGTGCCGCGCGGCTGCGCCGGCGCCCGCGACCAGACCGCGAGCGCCTGGCCGTCGTCGGCGCGCACCTGCACCATGCGCGTCCCGGGGCCGGGCTGCGGTTGCGCCTGCGCGGCGATGCCGGAGAGCAGCAGCAGGGCAAGGCAGGCGCTTCGGAATGGCATGGCAGACCTCGCGAAAGAAAGGGGGGCATGGCGCGGAGCCACGTCCGGCCCATTGCCCGCATCTTGCCACGGCGGCCTGCGCCGTCGCGCCGGTCGATGAGGTACGGATTACGGTGTGGGAGCGACTTCAGTCGCGAAGGGCTTTACCGGGAAGTCCCGTCGCGACTGAAGTCGATCCCACAAAATGCGGCGTTGCGCCGGCCTCAGCCCTCGGCCGCCTGCTCTTCCAGGATCGGCTTGGCCAGCGCGAAGGCGTGGTTGGCCGCGGGCACGCCGCAGTAGATCGCCGCCTGCAGCAGCACTTCCTTGATCTCGTCCGCGCTCACGCCATTGTTGCGCGCGGCGCGCACGTGCAGCTTGAATTCCTCGTCGTGGCCGAGCGCGACCATCATCGCCAGGGTCAGCAGCGAACGCGTGTGGCGCGGCAGGCCGTCGCGGGTCCAGACGGTGCCCCAGGCGGTGCGGGTGATGAACTCCTGGAACTCGCTGGTGAAGTCGGTGCGCGCGGCCAGCGAGCGTTCCACGTGGTCTTCGCCGAGTACGGCTTTGCGGACCTGCAGTCCGGCGTCGTAGCGTTGTTTTTCGTCCATGGGGTTTCCGTTGTGATGGCGGGAGGATGCAGCGTCGGGTTCACTGGACGGCGGATTATCGGCAAGCTGCGGAGCGGACTGCGTGCTAGGAAGCCTGCAGAAACTCAAGCAGGAGGCGGTTGAACGCCTGCGCGGACTCCACATTGCAGATGTGGCGGCCGGGCACCTGCGCAGCGCGGCCGTCCTGCACCGCAGCGGCGATCTCGCGCAGGTCCTGCGGCGGGCACACCGGATCGTCGTCGCCGGCGATCGCCAGCAGCGGCACCGCCAGCGCGCCGAGCCGGCCGCGGAAGTCGGCGCTGGCCACGGCGTGGCAGCATGCCGCATAGCCTTCGGGCGAGGTGGCGAGGAAGGTGGCGATGATCTCGTCCAGCCGCTGCGGACACCGCGCGGCGAAGGCCGGGGTGAACCAGCGCTCGCGCGTCGCCGCCGCCAGTGCAGTCAGGCCCTCGGCCTGCACCTGCGCGATGCGTGCGCGCCAACTGTCCTCGCTGCCGATCTTCTGCGCCGTTGCGCTCACCACCAGGCGCTCCAGGCGTGCGCCGGCGTGCAGGCCCAGCCACTGCCCGGTCAGGCCGCCGATCGACAGCCCGCAGAAATGGCTGCGTTCGATCCGCAGCGCATCCCACAGCGCCAGCACGTCGCCGCCGAGATCGTCCACGCGATAGGGGCCGGCCGGCACGCCGGAGCCGCCATGTCCGCGACGGTCGTAGCGCAGCAGGCGGTAGTGCGGCGCCAGTGCGTCGATCTGCGCGTCCCACATGTGCAGGTCGGTGCCGAGCGAATTGCAGAAGGTCAGCCACGGCTTGCCGGCGCTGCCGTCGAGGCGGTAGTGCAGGCGATGGCTGGGCAGATCGAGAAACGGCATGGCGGCTCCGCGGAATCCAGTTGCACAGGCTCAGCCGTTGGCGAGCACGCGGTCGATCCAGACATCGGCCATGCCGCGCCAGCTGTCGGCGGCGAACAGCGCCTGCAGCCGGTCCTCATCCAACACCGCGGTCACCCGCGTATCGGCCGCCAGCACCTCGCGCAGGTGACGGCCGTGCTGCAGTGCGTGGCGCGCGGACTCTTCCACCAACGCGTGCGCGGCGGCCTTGCCCAAGGTGGCGGCGAGCGCGACCGACACCGCCTCGGCGTAGAGCAAGCCGCCATGGCTGTCCAGGTGCGCGCGCATGCGCGCGCGGTCCAGTTCCAGGCCCTCGATGACACTGCGCATCTGCGCCAGGCTGCCGGCGCTCAGGCGCACGATCTCCGGCACCGTTTCCCACTCGGCATGCCACTGCCCGGCGGCGCGTTCGTGCGGCTGCGGCAACGCCGCGTACAGCGTGGACACCAGGCCGGGCACGCGCGTGGCCGCGGCGATGGCGGCCACGCAGCCCACCGGATTGCGCTTGTGCGGCATCGCCGAGGAGCCGCCCTTGCCGGCGGCGGCAGGCTCGAAGGCCTCGGCGACTTCCGACTGCATCAGCAGCACGATGTCGGTGGCGATCTTGCCCAGGGTTCCGGCCAGCAGCGCGAACGCGCTGCCGATCTCGACGATGCGGTCGCGTGCGGCATGCCAGGGCAGCGCCGGCAGCGGCAGCCGCAGCGCCTGCGCCAGGGCTTGCGCCACCGCCAGCCCTTGCGTCTGCAACGAGGCCAGGGTGCCGGCGGCGCCGCCGAACTGCAGCACCAGCGCGTCCTCGCGCAGCGCCTGCAAGCGGCGCTGCGCGCGCTGCAGCGCATCCAGCCAGCCGGCGGCCTTGAGTCCGAACGTCACCGGCACCGCCTGCTGCAGCAGCGTGCGGCCAGGCAAACCGGTGTCGCGCTCGCGCTGCGCGAGCGCATGCACGGCATCGCACAGCGCCGCCAGCTTCGGCTGCAGCGCATCCAGCGCGGCGCGCAGCTGCAGCACGCTGCCGGTGTCGATCGCGTCCTGGCTGGTGGCGCCCCAATGCACCCAGCGCGCGGCGGACGCATCGGTCGCCTCGACCTGCGCGGTCAGCGCCTTGACCAGCGGGATAGCCGGGTTGCCGGCCAGCGCGGTGGCCTGGCCGAGCGCGGCCAGGTCGTACCGCTGCGCCTGGCAGGCCGCCTGGATCGGCGCGACCGCCGCATCCGGAATCACCCCGCAGCGCGCCTCGGCCAGCGCCAGCGCGGCCTCGAAATCGAGCATGCCCTGCAACCGCGCGGTATCGTCGAACAGCGCATCGATGTCGGGGTCGCCGAACAAGGGGCTGAGCAGGGAAAGGCTGGAACTCATGGATGACGTCTCTGCGGGTCGTGCCGGCGCATCGGGCCGGCCAAGGGTAGCGCCAACGCGATGACGGGATGCGCGGACTGCACCCGCCGCCGCTGTCGCCTGTCTGCAGGAACGGCTTCAGCCGCGACCGGGGGTTACCAGGAAAGCCCCGGTCGCGGCTGAAGCCGCTCCTACACAAAGCGGGCGCTCAGTAGCTGAAAAACACGGTCTCCTGCTCGCCCTGCATGCGCACGTCCCAGGCGTAGTGCCCCGGCGCGGTGCGCTGGGCCAGCAGCGTGCCGCGCCGTTGCGGCGGCACCAGCGCCAGGATCGGGTCTTCATCGTTGCTGGCGGCATCGGCGAAGTACAGCCGGGTGGACGCGCCGCGCAACAAGCCGCGCATGAACACCAGCACCACCAGGTGCGGCGCCTGCGGCGCACCCTTGGGCCCGGCCACCGTACCCGGCTTGATCGTGCTGAAGGAGAAACGGCCATGCGCGTCGGTCGGCACGCGGCCCCAGCCGTGGAACGCCGGATCGTGATCGTCGCGGCGCGGGTCGTCGCGATGCGCGTAGATGCCGGCGGCGTCGGCCTGCCAGATCTCCAGCACCGCATCGGCGACCGGCACGCCGGCGCCATCGAACACCGTGCCGCTCACCTGCACGCGCTCGCCGCGCGCCGCGGCCGGCGCGATCTCGGTGCGGTACAGCGGCTCCAGGCCCAGGCGGTAGTACGGGCCGACGGTTTGCGAAGGGGTTGCCTGAAAACTCATGGTGTCACTCCCAGACGGTCTGCTTGCGGCCGCGCAGCACGATGTCGAACCGGTAGGCCAGCGCGTATTCGCTGATCGCGTTCTCCCAGTCGAACGCCGACACCATCCGCGCCTTGGCCTTGTCGTCGTCCACGCAATTGAAGATCGGGTCGTAGGCCAGCAGCGGGTCGCCGGGGAAGTACATCTGCGTGACCAGGCGCTGGCCGATGCCCTCGCCGTGCAGCGAAAAGTGGATGTGCGCCGGACGCCAGGCGTTGTAGTGGTTGCGCCACGGATAGGCGCCGGGCTTGATGGTCTTGAAGCGGTAGCGGCCGTGTTCGTCGGTCAGCACCTGGCCGGTGCCGGTGAAGTTGGGGTCCAGCGGCGCATCGTGCTGGTCGCCGGCGTGCAGGTAGCGCCCGGCGGCATTGCACTGCCAGACCTCGACCACGCTGTCGCGCACCGGCTGGCCGTTCTCGTCGAGCACGCGGCCGGAGACGACGATGCGCTCGCCCAGCGGCTCGCCGGGAAAGCCGGCGGTGAGATCGGCGGCGTGCGCGCCCAGGGTGATCCGGTCCAGCGTGGGTCCGGTGATTTCCGACAGCGTCGCCGGGATCGCGATCGGGTCGCGGCTGGGGCCGCGGCGCACGGTCGAGGCGTAGGCAGGATGGATGTACGCCGGCTGCGTGCCCGGATACGGCTTGCGATAGCCGAGCAGCGCGTCGTTGGTGGAATCGCTCATCTTGCTCCTTCCGGTGGCTCCGCATGGAGCCTGTTGCGTGTTCGTTGCTCGCGCAGGAGCCGCTTCATGCCTGCAACGCCGCGGCTACAAGATAGTCGCTCAGACCCGCTCGATCGCCAGCGCCACGCCCTGGCCGACGCCGATGCACATCGTCGCCAGGCCGCGGCGGCCGCCGCTGGCCTCGAGCTGGCGCAGCAGGGTCAGCGCCAGGCGCGCGCCGCTCATGCCCAGCGGATGGCCGAGCGCGATCGCGCCGCCGTTGGCATTGACGTGCGCGGCATCGTCGGCGACGCCCAGTTCGCGCAGGCACGCCAGCCCCTGCGCGGCGAAGGCTTCGTTCAATTCGATCGCATCGAAGTCCTCGATCGTAGCGCCGAGCCGCGCCAGCAACTTGCGCGTGGCCGGCACCGGGCCGATGCCCATGTAGGCCGGCTCCACGCCAGCCGAAGCAAAGCCGAGCACGCGCGCCCGCGGGGTCAGGCCCAGCGCCTGCACCTGCGCGGCCGAGGCCAGCAGCAGCGCCGCCGCGCCATCGTTGATGCCCGAGGCGTTGCCGGCGGTGACCGTGCCCGGCTGGCGGAAGATCGGCTTCAGCCGCGCCAACGCCTCGGCGCTGGTGTCCGCGCGCGGATGCTCGTCGCGCGCCACCTCGACGGTCTCGCCGCGCTTGCCGCCCGGCACCATCACCGGCACGAGTTCGCCGTCGAAGAAACCGGCCGCCTGCGCGGCGGCGGTGCGTTGCTGGCTGCGCAGCGCGAACGCGTCCTGATCCTCGCGCGAGATAGCGTAGCGCGCGGCGACGTTCTCCGCGGTTTCGCCCATCAGCTCCACGCCGTACAGCCGCTGCATTTGCGGATTGACGAAACGCCAGCCCATGGTGGTGTCCTCGATGCGCTGCTCGCGCGCGAACGGCGTGGCGGCCTTGCCCATCACGTAGGGCGCGCGCGACATCGACTCCACGCCGCCGGCGATCGCCAGCCCCAACTCGCCGGCACGGATGCCGCGCGCGACCGTGCCGACCGCGTCCAGCCCCGAGCCGCACAGGCGGTTGACGGTGCTGCCGGGCACGCTGGACGGCAGCCCGGCCAGCAACAGGCTCATCCGCGCGACGTTGCGATTGTCCTCGCCGGCCTGGTTGGCGCAGCCCAGATAGACGTCCTCGACCAGCGCCGGGTCCAGCTGCGGATGCCGCGCCAGCAGCGCCTTGATCGGCACCGCGCCGAGATCGTCGGCGCGCACGCCGGCCAGCGCGCCGCCATAGCGGCCGATCGGGGTGCGGATGCCATCGATGATGAACACGTCGCTCATTGCGCTTTCTCCATCGTCAGCGACAGGCCGGTCAGGCGTTGCAGTTCGTCCAGCGACACGCCGTCGACGAGCTCGATGACAGCGGCGCCGTGCTTGCCGACCGCGAACACGCCCAGGTCGGTGTAGACGCGCGAGACGCAGCGCAGGCCGGTCAGCGGATAGGTGCACTCGGCGACCAGCTTGCTGTCGCCGTTCTTGGTCAGCAGGTCCATCATCACGAACACGTCCTTGGCGCCGATCGCCAGGTCCATCGCGCCGCCGACCGCGGGGATCGCGTCCGGCGCGCCGGTGCTCCAGTTGGCCAGGTCGCCATGCACCGAGACCTGGAATGCGCCGAGCACGCACACGTCCAGGCGTCCGCTGCGCATCATCGCGAACGAGTCGGCATGGTGGAAATAGCAGCCGCCGGTCAGCAGCGTCACCGGCTGCTTGCCGGCGTTGATCAGGTCCGGATCCTCCTCGCCGGGCGCCGGCGCCGGGCCCATGCCGAGCACGCCGTTCTCCGAATGCAGGAAGATCTCCTTGTCGGCAGGCAGGAAGTTGGCCACCAGGGTCGGCAGGCCGATGCCGAGATTGACGTAGGCGCCTTCGTCGATGTCGCGCGCCACGCGCGCGGCGATCTGTTCGCGGCTCAAACGGTTCATGCGGCGTCTCCGGCAGCGACCACGCGTTGCACGAAGATGCCCGGGGTGACCACCGCTTCCGGATCCAGCGCGCCGAGCGCCACCACTTCGCCGACCTGCACGATGGTGCAGTCGGCGGCCATCGCCATCAACGGACCGAAATTGCGCGCGGTCTTGCGGTATACCAGATTGCCCCAGCGGTCGCCCCGATACGCCTTGATCAGCGCGAAGTCGGCGCGGATCGGATATTCGAGCACGTAGTGCCGGCCATCGATCTCGCGCGTCTCCTTGCCCGTGGCCAGTTCGGTGCCGTAGCCGGTCGGGGTGAAGATCGCGCCCAGGCCGTTGCCGGCGGCATGGATGCGCGCGGCCAGGTTGCCCTGCGGCACCAGTTCCAGCTCGATCTCGCCAGCGCGGTAGGCCGCATCGAAATGCTGCGAGTCGCTCTGCCGCGGGAACGAGCAAACGATCTTGCGGACACGCTTGTGCCGGATCAGCGCGGCCAGCCCGGTGTCGCCGTTGCCGGCGTTGTTGTTGACGATGGTCAGCGCGCGCGCGCCTTGCGCGATCAATGCATCGATCAGTTCGTCGGGCATGCCGGCGCTGCCGAAGCCGCCGATCATCACCGTGGCGCCGTCGTGGATGTCGGCCACGGCCGCTTCGAACGAGGCGACGGTCTTGTCGATCATGCCGCCGCTCCTGCGGGGCCGTGCCCGGCGACCGGCTGCGGGCCGGTCACGGGACGATAGAGGATTGCCGACATCGGTGCTGTCTCCCGCGAGGTGCGCAACGGCGGCGTCCGCCGTGGTGCCTGGTTGATCGAAGCTCCGGCGCATCGATGGAGGCTGCACGCAGCCCTCGTCGCGTCGCCGGACAGAGCCACACGTTAGGCCCGGCGCTTCACGCGGTCAATTCGATTACCGGCCATGTAAATCGATAATCGAACATTTTCGATGTTGCACCGCGGCGTGCGCGAACACGGTTCGATGTATACAAAACGTCGGCATCCGCTTTTTTTAACCCGAAAAAAACGAGCAAGAGCGCAATTTACCCGCCGTGCCCAGATCGGCACGCCGCCAAATGTATACAGGGCCCGCCATGTCCGACCCGACTCCCCGCTACCCGCTCAACGCCTGGTACGCCATCGCCTGGGACCACGAGGTCCGCCACGCCCTGCTGCCGCGCAAGGCCTGCAACCTCGACATCGTGCTCTACCGCACCGGCGCCGGCGCGCTGGTGGCGCTGGAGGATGCCTGCTGGCACCGGCTGGTGCCGCTGTCGATGGGCAAGCTGCGCGGCGACGACGTGGTCTGCGGCTACCACGGCCTGGTCTACGATGCGCTGGGCCGCTGCGTGCACATGCCCTCGCAGGAGACGATCAACCCCGCGGCCTGCGTGCGCAGCTTTCCGGTTGCCGAGAAGCACCGTTACGTGTGGATCTGGCCCGGCGACGCGGCGCTGGCCGACCCGGCGCTGATCCCCGACCTGCACTGGAACAGCGACCCGGCCTGGGCCGGCGATGGCCGCACCATCCAGGTCAAGTGCGATTACCGGCTGGTGCTGGACAACCTGATGGACCTGACCCACGAGACCTTCGTGCACGGCTCCAGCATCGGCCAGGACGCGGTGGCCGAGGCGCCGTTCGAGGTGGTGCACGGCGAGCGCAGCGTCACCGTCTCGCGCTGGATGCGCGACATCGACCCGCCGCCGTTCTGGGCGCGGCAGATCGAGCACGCGCTGGGCTACCGCGGCAAGGTCGACCGCTGGCAGATCATCCGCTTCGAGGCGCCGTCCACCATCGCCATCGACGTCGGCGTGGCGGTCGCCGGCAGCGGCGCGCCGGAAGGCGACCGCAGCCAGGGCGTGAACGGCTACGTGCTCAACACCATCACCCCCGAGACCGACAGCAGCTGCCACTATTTCTGGGCGTTCATGCGCAACCACTCGTTGCACGAGCAGTCGATGACCACGCTGCTGCGCGAGGGCGTGACCGGCGTATTCGGCGAGGACGAGGCGATCCTGGAAGCGCAGCAGCGGGCGATCGACGCGCATCCGGACCACGCGTTCTACAACCTCAACGTCGATGCCGGCGGGATGTGGGCGCGGCGGCTGATCGAGCGCATGGTCGCGCGCGAGCAGCGCAGCCGCGACCTGGATCTGCGCATGGTCGGCTGACCGTCCCACCCACCACCGGAACGCCATGCACGCCACGCCTCCCTTCCGCTCCAGCGCCGCCCAGACCACCCGCGCGCTGCTGGAACTGCGCGACCTGATCCTCGGCGGCGCCCTGGCGCCGGGCGAACGCCTGTCCGAACTGGCGGTGGTCGAACGCCTGGGCGTCTCGCGCACGCCGGTGCGCGCGGCGCTGCAACGCCTGTGCGAAGAAGGCCTGGCCACCGCCCTGCCCGGCGGCGGCTACGCGGTCAAGGCGTTCAGCGAACGCGACGTGCACGATGCGATCGAACTGCGCGGCACCCTGGAAGGGCTGGCCGCGCGCCTGGCCGCCGAACGCGGCGCCAGCGTCGCCGAGCTGCAGCAGGCGCACGCGCTGCTGGAGCGACTCGATGCGGTCCTCGCCTCGGAGCTGGGCGAGAACGACTTCGCCAACTACGTGCAGTACAACGAACAGTTGCATGCCTTGCTGATCGCGATGGCGGGCAGCGACCTGCTGGCGCGCGAGTTCGCGCGCACCGTGCAGCTGCCGTTCGCCTCGCCCAACGGCTTCGTGATGGCCCAGGTGGCGGTGCCGGAAGCGCGCCTGATCCTGACCCTGGCGCAGGACCAGCACCGGCAGGTGGTCGAAGCGATCGCGCAGCGCCAGGGCGCGCGCGCCGAAGCGCTGATGCGCGAGCACGCCCGCCTGGCTCAGCGCAATTTCGGCTATGCCCTGCGCGACCAGGCGATCGGACGGGTGCATGGCGGCGGGCTGATCCAGCCGAACCCGCCAGACGCGCGGGCGCGCAGCAGTGGTGGCAGCGCCT